>Ga0315282_10001316_pt1 | contig 47192 bp, 37 predicted proteins | sample YL17G07_20_MG_FD_203693 | JGI IMG/M metagenome (GOLD analysis project Ga0315282, IMG submission 203693) | Sediment microbial communities from Yellowstone Lake, YNP, Wyoming, USA - YL17G07_20 | ecosystem: Environmental > Aquatic > Freshwater > Lake > Sediment | place: USA: Wyoming | collected...
TATGGTTGAATTCATAAGCGCCCATATCTATGCGACCGCCAATGATTCGAGGTAAACTGTCCAAATCAGTTTCGTTGGGTTCTGCGGTGTAATTCGGGTCGCCGGTATTTATGCAGGGAGAGTTATCTGATAAATGATAGTTGCCATTGTTGGGGTCAACAAAAAGTGGATTGTCGCCAAAATTACCACTACCACCTAAAATACCAGTCCAAGCCTGAACGCAGCAGTAATTGACGACAGGGGGTCTATTATACGTATAAATCTGGGCGGGTTCATTTGTGCCATTGCAATTGCTGTTGTCCCAAAGAATGCAATTAGTCAACAACAAGCTGTTGTAAAAATAGGCGGTATTGTATATTCCTCCACCAACTTCAGCAACGGTAGAGTTGCCACTGAAAGTACAATTGGTCATCGTAATTTGGCTGCCTTCATTATACATTCCACCGCCATAACCTACTTTTCTATACCCTCCCATCGCCGAATTCTGGCTGAAAATGCAGTTTGTCAGCGTACAGTTAGTCCCGAAATTGTATATTCCCCCACCTTCACCAGCCGAATTTCCTGTGAAGATACAGTTAACCAGCGTTAATCTGGTGGTACACCAGCTCTCAATGCCACCCCCATACCAGCTCACGGAGTTTTCGCTGAAGGCGCAATTAATCATGGTTATGCTTTTGCAACACATACAGCTAACTCCGGCACCGTAAGCCGCTGAGTTTCTTTTGAATGTGCAATTAACCACTATTGGCGCAGTTGTACTACCCTCGTTGTACATCCCACCCCCATCAGAACCGCTACCACCACCCTTTCCAGCGGTTATAGTGAAACCATCCAATATAGCCGTAGCATCGGTACTGCTACCCGTGACCACATGGTAGCTATTTTCACCAGTGTTAGCAAAATTTGGGCCATCGTCTCCGTTGAGGTCGCCGCTGAGAATAGTTTTGTACAAACTTACACTGCGAGCATTAGGGTCAGATTCGCCAAAGCCGGCATAACCACCCTTAATAGTCAAACCGTTGATGAGTCGAAATGTGGCATTTCGGCTGCCGGAAGGACCTGCCGGCCTGTAAATACCCTGAGCTACGCGAATCTCTTCAACTTCCGGACATTGCTCAGTAATACTCAAAGCATTTTGCAAATCAGTAAACGCATCCGCCCAGGTCTTGCCATTATTATTGCCGGTGGCGTCTTTATCCACATAGAATGCAGAGGGAACATCGTTGTCCTTTTCAATGGCAGTAACCTGAGCCGTTAAATACCCAGGCGAGCTAATTTGAATAACGGCTTGCCCATGGAAATAATCTTCATCTTCTGCTGCCGCAAGCGTTACGGTTTGTGGGATTGAGTAGTTGGAGTGGTCGAAGAAGAGCGTTCCTCCGGACTCGACCGTAATATCGGCATCGCCAGATTGGGGGGCGACAGTTACTTCGGCAGTCTCACAAGGGTCGCCGCAGAGCGCAACTGTAAAACTTGCCGTATCACCTTCAGGAACTGTGAGCGATTTGGCACTAAGCATAAATTGTTTGTCCGAAGCGATAAATTGTGCAACCGGCACATAAATCGACTGGATGTGAGGATACCCGACAATACGTGCGTAAACAATATATGTGCCGGGCGGTAGAGGGCCGGCAGAACTTGTGCGTTCCCAGGGCGTAATCATACATGCGCAAATGATGTCCGGTGGATAATTCCAAATCACATCGAAATAAATCTTATTACTTACCACCGAAATGGCTGAGGCATTAGGTATACAACTGCTACCCCAGTTGCCTGATAATGTTATGGCCACAACATCATGCGAGCTAGGGTGTTCCGGAACAATCTGTACACTGCTCGGTGTCCACCAAGGCGAACCATTACTGACTGCCTGACTTGCCATTATGAGGGAAACTGCGAAACCAATTAGTTTTGCTTTGTTCATCTTTCTGCTCTTTCAGAATTTTTATTGAGGATTATCCCTTACAAACCCAAAACAATTAACAACAATCCCTTTTCAGCTCCATCTTTCACTGCTTGTCCCGCCTTTTCTACTCCCCTTACGGGAAATCACCTTAAATTTCACTTTATTATATCACCTTCAGGTATAAAAGCAAGCCTAATTTCTTACAGAAGTTGAGTTTTTCCCTGCACTTACATAAAATCGCCTCTCCAACGCACCACAGGATTACCTTATTCATGTTTCGGTAATTTCTTTATGTCCTATACCCTGTCTGCTATCTTTAAGTGTCTCAAAACCGCACATCTGTTACAGTTTTTTTGTAAAAAATCTTAAAATTCCCGAAAAATTTTCAAAATCGCCAAAAACGTATGTGCCATTGCGAGGCCTGCGAAACAGCCTGAATAGAATTTTGTTGCAAATGGCGGTTTATCAAATAGGATGGTTCGACAGGCTCACCATTGATTAAAGCTGATAATAAGCGGTTAAAGCCCATACAGGCGGCATAAAATATGGTTTTCACCCTGCACAGATACATATTTCGCGAGCTTATGAAGGTGTTCCTGCTGGCGGCTGTGGCCCTGACACTGATGATGAGCCTGGGCAGCATTCTGCGGCCTGTTCAGGAATACGGCGTAGGGCCCCGGCAGGTCGTGCATCTTATGGGGTACTTTCTGCCGATAATGCTCACCTTTGTTCTGCCGATGGCGGCGTTGTTCGCGGCTGCACTGGTTTATGGCCGGTTCGCCGGCGATAACGAGCTGGATGCCTGCCGGGCCAGCGGGATAAGTATGCTCACTCTCATCGGCCCCGGTTTTGCCCTGGCAGTTATAGTTGCGATTGCAAACCTGGTTTTGAGCTTCTATGTTACGCCGGCCTTTGTGCTGCGGGCGGAAAAATCGCTCAAGGCCGATGCAAAACAGATGCTCTTCAGGAACATTCAGCGCCGGGGATATTGCGGCCTGCCGCCGGACGACCATTACAGGATTTACGCCGACCAGGTTGTCCCCCAAAATGACACCCTAAGAGGGGTAATAGTCGCCGAGCTCGATAACTACAAAATAGGGAAAATAATAACCGCCGAAAGCGCCAAGGTCCATTTCAACCCGCACGACAGGTTCAACGAAATTCAGATAACAGCCAACAATACCTATCAGATGGGTTCTGAAACACAGGGTGGTTTCTTCGCCGAATGGATTTCGCTGACAAGTGAGTTCGGCTCACTGATGGGCGACGATGTAAAGTTCAAAAAAATAGATGAGATGAAAAAAATCCGCATTGACCCTATGCGGTTTTACCCGATTGCGAAACTGGCTGCACAGACATACTCACAACTCACGGCTGAGATGCTCGCCGAAAATATTACAGAAAAGATTTCCCAGGGCAGCAGCAACCTTTATAAGCTTAACAGCGACCGTGAATTTGTGGAATTCACAGCGGCCCAATGCGCCGTGAAGGAAGAGAAAAAGATTGAGCTTTTGGGTCAGGTTATGGCGATTGTCTCGGACGTATCAGGCGAGCAGCCTTCCCGTATGCTGCGCGCCGACAGGGCGTTACTTCATCTTGAGGGAGATGAGCTCGCCCCGACCCTGACAATGGAGATATACAGCCCCACGTGGAAGCAGTCGGGCGGCTCCGAAGGGCTGGCCCAGCGACATATCATACGCGGCCTTATCCTGCCGCAGGCGCTGGTGAATAAATTTCAAAATAAGGACATCCTTGAAATTATAAAGCCGCTTTCAACGTCTTTGTTGCTGAAAGAAAAACCGAGCACACGGTTAAGCGGTCTTCAGAAAAGGCTTTTTGACAAAGTAAACAGGACCCTGGCCGAAATCAGAGCTGAGATAAATTCAAGACTGGTCTTCGGCACAGGCTGCATCATAGTGATTATGATTGGCATCGCCCTGGGCATCATTAAAAAAGGCGGGCATCTGCTCGGCGCTTTCGGTGCAAGCTCGGTGCCGGCTGCGGTGCTGATAGTTTGTATAATGATGGGTAAAAATGTCGCCACCAATCCCGGCGCAAAGGCCTGCTCCGGAATAATGTTAATGTGGAGCAGCCTGGCGGTTCTGTCTCTCTCGGCGATGATATTGTATCGCCGCCTGCTTAAAAATTAACCGTTTAAAAATGACGCCGTTATGAAGATATTAGACAAATACGTTGCTAAGAATTTTTTAATCGGCTACGCAGTCACTTTTTTCGTGCTTATGGGGCTGCGCATAATCATCGATTTGTTTGTGAACCTCGATGAGTTTGCCGAACACGCCGACCTCGGCGCCTGGGCTGTCACCGGCAACATACTGACCTACTATGGGCTAAACAGCACCGTTTACTTTCGCGATTTTGCCGGGATGATGACAGTGGTCGCAGCGGCGTTTTCTCTGGGCAAAATGGTGCGCTGCAACGAGCTGGTGGCTGTAATGGCCTCCGGCGTCAGCCTAAAACGGGCTATCGCTCCCATATTAATCCTTGCGGTGCTGCTGACGGGACTTTTGCTTTTCGACCAGGAAATTGCCATACCGCTGTTCAGCGACAAACTCGTGCGCGGCCGCGATGCCATTCCCGGACAGGAATCTTATGATGTATGGTTTATAAATGACGATAACGGCTCGCTGATATGCTGCAAGAGATTTGACGTAAAGACCTCAACGCTGTACAAGCCTACCATTATCGTGCGCAGCAAAAAAACCGATTCGGTCTGGGATACTTTGGGACGAATAGACGCCGAGACAGCCGTCTACGACCCGCAAGGCCAAAAATGGATTTTGACAGACGGGCGATTCACAAGCAAGCAATCCAGCAGAGACACTAAGCAAATCGCATCTTATGCCAGCGATATAACTCCGAAGGACATCCCCGTCAGGCGCAAATCCGAGCATAAAACTCTGCTAAGCTCGGCACAGTTATCTGCCCTTTCGGCACAGGGCCAAAAAATAAAGGATTTAAGCCAGCTTTACAGCCAGAAACATTTTCGCATCACCGAGCCGATTATTAACTTTGTGATGCTTATGATAAGCCTGCCGATACTGGTTTGTCGCGACCCCAAAACAATGAAGTCCGCCATCGTAATAAGTTTTCTTATTACAGCCGCCTGCTTAATTGTGAATTTTGCCTGCAAACTGCTTGCCACAGAGGTTGTTTTCGGCCAGGTAATTCCCGAATTCTGGTCCTGGCTGCCGGTCTTCATCTTCCTGCCGATAGCCTTTATAGAAATGGATTCGATGAAAACTTAGCTATCATTCGCCCTTAATCGCTTCTGGCTCAGGGCTTGTCTGATTTCTTTGTTCGCCCTGACGCTGCACCATTTCTGGCCGCACATCGAGCAGTAATCGTGGTTTTGCACCGCTGCTATACCCATTCGCTCACAGGCCTGCCGGTGCATTTTTTCTGCGGTCTGCGGGTCGAGCGATTCCGCCAGATGAGTTTTCCAGTCCAGATTCGCCCTGGCGGTACTTAGTTTTCTGTCTTTTTCTGAACTCCCCTTCAGGCCTCTTGCAATATCGGCTGCGTGCGCCGCTATTTTTGACGCAACAACGCCCGCCCGGACATCCTCATTATCAGGCAGCCCCAGATGCTCCCGCGGGGTTACATAGCACAAAAACGATGCACCGTAAAAAGCAGCAGCGGTCCCGCCTATCGCAGAGGTAATGTGGTCGTAACCCGGCGCAATATCGGTCACTATCGGCCCCAAAACGTAGAACGGTGCGCCGCGGCAAATCTTCTGCTGGATTTCCATATTGTATTGTATCTGGTTAAACGGTATATGCCCGGGGCCTTCGACCATAACCTGACAACCCTTTTCCTGTGCACGGGCAGTCAATTCACCCAGCGTTTTTAGTTCCGCAATTTGTGCCTCGTCTGTTGCATCGGCGATTGCGCCTGGCCGAAGGCCGTCACCGAGAGAAAAACACACATCATATTCAGCCATTATGCCGCAAAGCTCATCGAACATTTCGTATAAGGGGTTCTGTTTGTTGTGATACAACATCCATTTTGCAAGCAGTGCGCCGCCCCGGCTGACAATGCCGCCGACCCTGTTTTCAAGAAGCGGCAGGTGCTCCTTTAATACGCCTGCGTGAATTGTGAAGAAGTCAACACCCTGCCGTGCCTGCCTCCTGATAATCTCAAGAAGTATTTTGTTATCTATTTCTTCGACGTCTCTGCCTTCTATGGCCTGGTAAATCGGCACCGTTCCGAAAGGAGCGGGGCACTGGGCCAGCAATTCTTCGCGTATCCGGTCAAAGTCGCCCCGATTTGTCGGGGTGCTTAAATCCATAATCGCATCGGCGCCAACGGCCAAAGCGGTCTTCATCTTTTCGATTTCAGTCTCAACCGATGAGCATACGCTGCTTGTCCCGATATTAGCATTTACCTTCGTGGTAAGAATCCGACCTATGCCGACCGGCTTGAGATTAGTTTTGAGGTGCTGTTTATTGGCGGGTATTACCAGCCGACCGGCAGCAAGCTCATCGCGGACAAGTTCGGCGCCGATATTCTCGGCCTGGGCAACAAATTTAACCTCGCTGCTGATTTTCCCTGTCCGTGCTGTTTCCAATTGCGTAGCCATTTTTTGGCCTCAATCAAATATCATTTGCTTTCGCAGGAAATGATTTTATTTAAGAGGTCAGGCGTTGATGTGATTAATCACTTTCCTACGCAGGCATATCCGCTCTTTCGCGGTCGTCCTGTTCAGGTTCAAAGGGTATTCTCTCAGCCCTAAACCCCGACAAGTCGGGGCTCAGGGCACCCCTAGCGAACAGTAATATTATAACCCTTTATTTCTGCCGGTCAATTGCTTTTCGGCTGACCGCGCAAAAGAAAAATCACATAGTCTCTTTCCGTGCCAATCAGCCTATATTTTTCACTGAGCTTCTGTGCGAACTGATATGTATTGGGGTCGTTTGTCGCCCGCAATATATAAGCGGCACAATTCTGACGATTGGCCTCGATTTCATTGATGTCTGTCGTATAAACAAGCGGCCGGTTGGCGTAATAAGTAACTTGTGGAACTATCTCGCCGCTTCCGGGCCGAAGCGTGAATTCCTCTGAAGTCATAACAGGAACACGAAAGGGAACAATTTGAGCAAGCTTTTTAAATACCGCAGCCGCACTTTCCACATTTTCGTAGTGAGGCTTGAATTTGTAAAGTATGTCGAGAGAACGTGCAAAAAATGGTATAGGCATCAAAATTATCAGGATAGTCACGTATACGGCGGCGGTCGGTGCATATTTCGAAAGCAATATGAATATTGTAAGGACGGCGGCGGCCATAGCAACCGCAACAAACGGCGAAATATGATACTGCCAGTAAGCATGCATCCCGGACTGATGTCTGAATACAACGACCCAGATTAACCCCTGCAAGCCGGTCAACAAAACCGGAATTACGGATGTGCCGTCACGCACAATCTGCCGAAAAGGCGAATCGGAAGCGGCATATCGCAAAACTGCCGGAATAACCGCAAGGTAAAAAATCGCTGCTCCAATGCCGAACAGCGAGACGTTAAATGCCAGGTATAGCCGGTTGAGGCGTAACCATTCCGCCCAGGCTGTTGTCTCTGCCGGACCGGCTGTTCGCGATAAAAACAATGTTCCCAGCCGGCCGATGTCCCATTGAGCGCCCCATAAAATATGGATGATAACCGCCGCCAGGGACACCGCCGGAATTGCCGTCAGGAGCGGCAGGAACCGGACCAGCGAGCGGTCCCGAAAAACCCGGCAGAGATGCCAGAGCCAGATAAGGCCGGCCATAATTATTGCGGCCCAGCCTGTCCCCGTCCCCATCACGACCGCAAGAACATAATACGCCGCCCCAGCCTTCCGGCTGTAACTATTGCCATAAAGTCCTGTCCACTGCAAATACCCGTGAAGCGCAAGCAGACTGAAGAGCTGAACGGGTGAATCGTGGTTAAGCACTCGCCCGAAGTAGGCCGTTATCGGCAGCATAACATAAAAAAGACCTGTCAGCACACCAAGCGTCTGCGACTGAAGTCTGCCGATAATGACCATCAGCAGCCAGGCACTGCCCAGCGTTGCGGCAATTGGAACCGAACGCACTACCCATTCGTGGTCGCCGAAAACAGACGTCGCCATCGCCACCCACAGCGGCAGCAGAGGCGGGTGATTCAGGTACCGCTGCGGTTTTGCCGGCGGGGCCTGCGTAACGCCATAAGTCTGAAACAATTTCGTATATCCCAGACCGTAATAGATGTGATTCCGTGCGAAAGAACTATATAATGCGTTGTTGTCTTCCCGCCAGCCTACGAATTGAGTGTCTAAATTCCGGCTGAGAAGAACAAGTCCGACCGCCAGAACAAGCAAACGGATGAAAAACTCAACTTTTTGAGTAACTATCGTGTTCTCTCGCGTATCCGGCGATTGTATCTCCATAATTTTTACGCCTCATCGCCAAAAATAAAAAATCACTTCGACAACATTTGCTCATTCGTCTGCGGACGAGGATTCAAAAGAAAAATCATATAACCCCGTTCTACGGCCGCCAGCCTGCCTTTTTCGCCGAGCTTTTGTGCAAGCTGATACATATTGGGGTCGTTTGTCGCCCGCAGGATGTATGCGGCACAATTCTGACGATTGGCCTCAATTTCATTGATGTCGATGGTATATATTAGCGGCCGTTTTGCATAATAAGCCGCTTGCGGGGAAGTCCAGCGGTACGCATAGTGCCCAAACAATTCAGACTCCCGATAGTCAATAGACGTCATCGCCGGGATGCCGGGGCCAAGAAGCTGTGCAAGTCTCGCAAAAGTCGATACCATACCACGAAGGTCGGTATGCGGTTCAGGCTCATATTCATAATTGCCGTCTATTCCCCCTGCAAAAAGCGGCATAGGCAAAACCACCAGGAAAAAGGCAGCCCAAAAAGCAATAGAAGCATTGTATTTGTAAAACAATGTATATGTCCCAATTACCAGAGCACCCATCGCCGCTGCGAAAAAAGGCGCGATAAAATACTGCCAGTAATCATGTATCCCCGACTGGCGCTTGAACATAAAAACCCAGATTAACCCCTGCAATGCGAGTAATAAAATTGGAGCTATGGATGCCCTATTGAGAGCAATTCCCCGAAAGACAGCATTCTTTTTTACATAATAAAGGATTACAGGGACACTTATCAAACAGATAATTCCCGCTATAACCGGAAGAACGGTAAAATTGAATTTAAGCCACAGCCAATTGCGGGAAAACCATTCCGCCCATGATACAGAACCTTCCGGGCCAGCTGTTCGCGACAAAAATAAAGACCCGAGCCAATCGATTCTCCAATCAGAGCCCCAGGCAATATGAGTCAAAACTGCAATTAAAGAAATACTCGGCGTCAGCGTCAGCCATAAAAACAGGCGACTCTGTAACCCCCGACCAAAAAACCGGCAGACGTGCCAGAGCCAAATCAGTCCCGCCATAATCACGGCGGCCCAGCCAGTCCCGATTCCGAGTGTAACTGCGGCTAAGTAATATGCTGCCCCAGCCTTTCGACTGTAACTTTCACCGTAAAGCCCGGACCACTGCAAATATCCGTGAAGCATCAGAAGACTGAAAAACTGGGCAGGCGATTCATGACAAAGCATCCGTCCGAAATAAGCAGTTATCGGAAATGTCACATAAAAAAGGCCGGTCAGCACACCAAACAACGGTGATTGGAGTCTGCTTACAATAACCATCAGTATCCACGCCCCGCCAAGCGTCATCGCAATTGGAACCGAACGCGCCACCCATTCGTGGTCGCCGAAAATAAGCATTGGAATCGCCGCCCAGACCGACAGCAGAGGCGGATGATTTAAATATCTGTGCGGCTCGGCCGGCGGCAACATCGTGTCACCCCAGGTGCAAAACATTTTGGTATATCCCAGCCCGTACCGGATGTGATTGCGCGCAAAGTAACTAAAAAAACAATTATTGTCCTCGTGCCAGCCTACGAATTGACTGTCTAAATTCCGGCTGAGCAGGAAAAGCCCGGCCGCCAGAACAAATATCCGGATGAAAAACTCAACCTTTTGAGTAATTATCGTGTTCTCTCGCGTGTCCGGAAATTTTATCTCCATAATTTTACGCCTCATCGCCAAAAATAAGAAATCACCTCGACAACATTTGCTCATTCGCCTGGGGGATGAGAATCTAAAAGAAAAATCATATAATCCTCTTCCACAGATACAAGCTTATATTTTTCCCTAAGTCTTTGCGAAAGCTGAACCGTGTTCGGGTCGTTTGTCGTCTTCAAAAGATATGCGGCGCAACCCTGACGGTTGGCCTCTATCTCATTGATGTCGGTCGAATGTATAAATGGCCGATTTCCGTAATAGGCGGCCTGTGCAACTACCCCAACAACTGTGCGCCCCCCGATATTCTGCACAGTTTCATAATTTTCCGATGTCATCACAGGCATACGCTGCGGAACATACTGATTCAGCTTCTTTAGGGCCGGAATCAGGTTGTATATATTATATGCGGTATCGTCCCCTGCGCCGGAAATCTTGTAGTAGATGTCAATCTGCTCCAGCAAAAATGGCACCGGCAGAATCACCATCGCAGCAGCAACTCCCACAGCAACGTGCAATATCTGTTTGGGAAAAAGCATAAATACCGTAACGACCACGGTCGCCATCGCCGCGGCAAAGAACGGGGCAAGAAAATACTGCCAGTAACTATGCGCCCACGAATGACGCCTGACCAGAAAAATCCAGATTAGTCCCTGCAGCAAAGTTAATGAAACTGAAGGCACGGCCGGTTTTTTGCAGAAAATACCCCGCAGCCGCGAACTGTCGGAAGCACAGTAAACAGCAAATAAAGCAATGGCCGCATAGATAACGGCTGCACCTATACCAAACAGGGTAAAATTATCTTTAAGAAAAAGCCAGTGTCTTATAAACCACTGTCCCCACGATACCGGCCGTTCAGCACGGGTTAAAAACAAAGTAATAAACCATCTTATATTCCAGCGGCAACCCCATAAAATATGAGCAACAACCGCGGCCAGTGAAACAGCCGGAACCACCGTCAGGGGAGGCAAAAACCTGACTAATGAGTGATTGTAAAACGTCCGAAAAATATGCCATCCCGAAATCAATCCCGCCATAATCGCAGCGGCCCAGCCTGTCCCTGTCCCAAGCACGACCCCAAGCACATAACATACCGCTCCGGCCTTTCGATTGTACCCGTTGCCATAAAGCCCCATCCACTGCAAATACCCGTGCAGCATAAGCAGACTGAAAAGCTGAACAGGCGGTTCGTGGTTAAGCGTGCGCCCGAAGTAGGCCGTTACCGGCAGCATTACATAAAAAAAACCAGCCAGCAACCCTGTCGCAGGCGATTGCAGCCTGCTTATAATGACCATCAGCAGCCAGGCGCTGCCCAGCGCAGCCGCTATCGGAACCGAACGGACAACCCATTCGCTGTCCCCAAAAACAATCATTGCAGCCGCCGTCATCACAGAAAGCAAAGGCGGATGGTTTAAGTACAGGTTCGGCTGCGGCGGAAAATCCTTCGTCTGGTCCCACACGTCGAATAGTTTTGTGTCCCCCGGACCATAATAGATATGATTACGAGCAAAAGTGCTAAAAAGTGCGCTGTTATCCTCGTGAAGGCCGATAAACCACCCATTTATGTTGCGACTCAACAGCAGAAGCCCCGCTGCCAAAACAAATATTCGAATGTAAACTCCGGCCCTTTCGGAAATCATCATTTCTGCCTGCCTGTTTTGCAATTGTGTCTCCATAATTTGCAGCTCACCGACGAAAGCAAAAAATCACTTCGGCAGCATTCGTTCATCCGCCGGATGAGGATTCAAAAGAAAAATCATATAACTCTGTTCCGCATACACAAGCTTATATTTTTCCATCAGTTTTTTTGCAAGCTGGGCTGTATTTGGGTCGTCGGCTGCCTCCAGCAGATAGCCGGCGCAGTTTTGGTGATTGGCCTCGATTTCGCCGAAATCTCTGCAATATATCAACGGCCGGTTCGAATAATAATCAAGTTGAGGCGGGGAAATGGATGAAGACCGATAGTTTTCCGATGTCATTATTGCTGTACGAGGCGGAAAAAACCGGTCGAGTTTCTTAAAAACCACAATTAACTTAACTGTATCTTCGGAAGACCACTTATAATGATAAAGCACCTCGGTAGAACCAATGAAAAAAGGCAGAGGCAAAAACATCAACAGAATCGTAACGCCTGCAGCAAATCGAGGTATTTTCCCGGAAATCAGTGCAAATATCGCAAGGATAACGCTGGCCATCGCTGTAGCAAAAAACGGAGCTAAAAAATAATGCCAATATTCAGGTGTTTCCGCCTGCTTTAATGCGATAATCCAGATTAATCCCTGCATCAATGTAAGTAAAATCGGAATCACAGATGTTCCGTCCCGAACAATTCGCCTCAGGACGGAATCTTCTTTGGTATAGCGAATGACTCCCGTAATAATCAGCGGGTATACGGCCGCTGCCCCAATGCCTAATTTCGAAAAGTTGCCCACTAAATATGACGCATTGGCGGAGACCCATTCCCTCCATAATATCGGGGTTTCAAGGCCGACACCAATTATACGGGATAAAAACAGGTTGGAAAAGTAACCGCCGCCATACAGAATGTGGATTATAACCGCTGCCAGCGATATTGCCGGTATCGCCGTCAGCCAAAATAAAAACCGGCGTGACGAGTGATTGTGAAATACCCGCCAGAGGTGCCAGAGCCAGATTAGGCCCGCCATAATCACAGCGCCCCAGTCGGTCCCTGTCCCCAGTAAGACCCCGAGCACATAATACACAGTTCCGGCCTTTCGGTTATATCCGCTGCCGTAAAGCCCCGCCCACTGCAAATATCCGTGAAGCATCAGCAAACTGAAGAATTGAACCGGCGATGTGTGGTCAAGTATTCTGCCGAAATAGGCGATAATTGGCAGAATAAGATAAAAGGTCCCGCTGAGCAGACCGAGGATTGGGGATTGGAGCCTGCCGATAATTATCATCAACAGCCACGCACTGCCCAGCGTTGTAGCTATTGGTATCGAGCGCCCTACCCATTCGTGGTCTCCAAAAACAGACATCGCCATCGCCACCCATACAGGCAGCAGCGGCGGATGATTCAAGTATCGTTCCGGCTTTGCCGGCATAGTCTGTGCACAGCCATAGGTCTGAAAGAACTTTGTGCCCCCAAAACCATAATAAATGTGATTGCGGGCAAACTGGCTGTACAAGGCGTTGTTGTCTTCCCGCAGGCCGACAAACCATGTGTCTATATTTCGGCTAAGCAGCATAAGACCCATCGCCAAAACGAATATCCGGACGAGAAACTCAACCTTTTCAGGAATTACCGTATTCTCCGGCGTATCCGGCAACTGTGTCACCATAATTTCGCACCTCATCGCCAAAAATTAAAAATCATTTCGATAACATTCGCTCATTCGCCTGCGGATTTGGGATTCAAAAGAAAAATTAAATAATCCCGTTCCCTGCCCGCCAGCTTATATTTTCCTGCGAGTTTTTGTGCCAATAGCAATGTGTCCGGGTCCGTCGTCAGCTTCAAAACATAAGCGGCGCATTGCCGGCAATTAGCATCAATTTCATTGACATCGGTCGAATAAATCAGCGGCCTGTTCGCATAATAAGCGGCTTGTGCCTCCATCCTATACCCTGTGAGGTCGCCGATACGCTGGGAGCTTTCGTAGTTTTCAGACACCATTACCGCTGCATTCGGGGGGACATACCGGTTCAGTCCCTTTAGCATTGATACTAAATCGTGTATGTAGATATTGTAAGCGCTGCCGGTTTTTCCAATCTGGTAAGATGCCTCAAGCGGTCCCACAAAAGAAGCCGCGGGCAAAAGCACCAGCAAAACAGCGATTACAGCAGCAGAACGAGGTGTCCATATCGAGAAAAATGTAAATGCTGCAAAAACAACGGCTGCCATCGCCGCGGCAAAAAACGGCACAGAAAAATACTGCCAATAATCATGCAAATACGATTCGTGCCTGAATACAACCGTCCAGATTAACCCCTGCAGTCCGGTCAAAAATATTGGTATTATCGATGTTCCGTTGCGCACAATCTGCCGCAGCGGCGAATCCGAAACGGCATACAGCAAAATCGCAGGAACAATCGCAAGATAAATAACAGCCGCGGTAATGCCGAACCACGACACATTTAATCTTATGTAATCCCAGTTACAGCGAGCCCACTCCGCCCAGGATATTGCTTCTTCTGGGGCAAGTGTTCGTGAGGAAAGCAGGGACCCAAGCCAGCCGGCTTTCCATCCGCAGCCCCATAAAATATGAATCATAACTGCTGCAAGGGACACGGCGGGAACCAACGTAAGCCAGAGCAGCAACCGGAGTTGTGAACTGTCCCGGAGTGTCCGACAAAGATGCCAGAGCCAAATTAGACCTGCCATTATTACAGCAGCCCAGCCCGTCCCTATCCCCAACACAACTCCTGTCGTATAATAAACAACCCCAGCCTTCCGGTTGTATCCGCCGCCATAAAGTCCGCTCCACTGTATATAACCGTGAAGCATAAGCAGACTGAAAAATTGAACCGGCGATTCGTGGCAGAGTATTCGCCCGAAATAAGCGGTTATCGGCAGCATAACATAAAAAAGGCCGGACAGCAAACCAAGCAACGGCGACTGAAGCCTGCTTATTATGACCATCAGTATCCACGCACTGCCGAGCGTCGTTGCAATTGGAACCGAACGCCCGACCCACTCGTGGTCGCCAAAAACAGACATTGGAATCGCTGCCAACAGAGCCAATAAAGGCGGCTGGTTTAAGTATCGAGACGACTGCGCCGATGGCACCGCAATCCCGTCCCAAACATTGAACAGCTTGGTGTATCCGAGACCACATTGAATATGACTGCGAGCAAAAACGCAGAACACGGCACTGTTATCTTCCCGCCAGCCGGTAAACCAAGTGTCTATATCGCGGCTAAGCAGCATCAGGCCCATCGCCAAAACGAATATCCGGACGAGAAACTCAACCTTTTCAGGAATTACTATGTTCTCCTGCGTATCCGACAATTGTGTCTCCATAATTTTGCGGCCCATCGCTGAAAATAAAAAACTGCGCCGGCAATACCTGCTCATTCGCCTGCGGATTTGGGATTCAAAAGAAAAATTAAATAATCCCGTTCCCTGCCCGCCAGCTTATATTTTCCTGCGAGTTTTTGTGCCAATAGCAATGTGTCCGGGTCCGTCGTCAGCTTCAAAACATAAGCGGCGCATTGCCGGCGATTAGCATCGATTTCATTGACATCGGTCGAATAAATCAGCGGCCTGTTCGCATAATAAGCGGCTTGTGCTATCATCAAATACCCCGTGAGGTCACCGATGTGCTGGGAAGTTTCGTAGTTCTCAGACACCATTACTGCTGCATTCGGGGGGACATAGCGGTTCAGCCCCTTTAGCATCGATGTCAGGTTGTATATGCTGATATTGTATGCACTCCCGACTTTTCCAATCTGGTAAGATATCTCAAGCGGTCTCACAAAAGAAGCCGCGGGCAAAAGCACCAGCAAAACAGCGACTATAACTGCATAACGAGGTATCCATATTGAGAAAAATGTAAATGCTGCAAAAATAACGGCTGCCATCGCCGCAGCAAAAAACGGCGAAGAAAAATGCTGCCAATAATCATGCACACACGATTCGTGCCTGAATACAACTGTCCAGATTAACCCCTGCAGTCCGGTCAAAAATATTGGTATTACCACTTTTCCTCTGCGCACAACCTGCCGCAGCGGCGAATCCGAAGCAGTACATAGCAAAATCGCAGGAACAATCGCAAGATAAATGACAGCCGCGGCAATACCGAACCACGACACATTCAGCCTCAGGTAACCCCAGTTATAGCGGACCCATTCCGCCCAGGATATTGCCTTTTCGGGGCCAAGTGTTCGTGAGGAAAGCAGAGACCCAAGCCAGTCGGCTTTCCATCCGCAGCCCCATAAAATATGAACTACAACTGCTGCCAGGGACAAGACCGGAACTGCCGTCAAAAGCGGCAAATACCTGCCCAGCGAGCGATTGTAAAACGTTCGAAAAATATGCCATCCCAAAATCAATCCTGCCATAATCACAGCGGCCCAGCCCGTCCCTGTCCCAAGCACGACCCCAAGCACATAATATGCCGCTCCGGTCCTCCGGCTGTAACTGCTGCCGTAAAGTTCCGTCCACTGCAAATACCCGTGCAGCATAAGCAGGCTGAAAAACTGGGTCGCAGCGGGATATTCAGCCACCCTTCCAAAATAAGCGGTTACAGGCAGCATAACATAAAAAAAGCCGGTCAGCAAACCAAGCACAGGCGATTGCAGCCTGCTCACAATTACCATCAGTATCCACGCGCTGCCCAGCGTAGCCATAATCGAAACGGAGCGGATGACCCATTCGTGGTCGCCGAAAATAAACATCGGAAGCGCCACCCAGACCGACAGCAGCGGCGGATTGTTCAAATATCGTTCAGGTTTCGCCGGCGGAGTTTGTGTAGTACCGTAGGTATGGAATAACTTCGTATATCCAAAACCGTAGCGAACATGATTGTGAGCAAAGGCGCCATATAAAGCGCTGGTATCTTCCCGCCAGCCGGTAAACCCGGTGTTTATCTCACGGCTAAGCAGCATCAGGCCGAGCAAAATAACAATCATCTGCGAAAAAAACATGTACCTCTTGTCGATTTCTTCCTGCTTTGTTTCCTGTTGTGTCATAGCATCTATTCGGAGGCAATTAATAACTGCTGCGGACAATCGCGACTCAATACCTCGCACCCATTTTCCTTTACCAGAACATCGTCCTCTATCCGCACACCTAATTTGCCCGGCATATATACCGCAGGCTCTATTGTTATGATTTCACCGGCTTTTAATTTCCCCTTGCTTTGTGATGAAACCGCAGGCTCCTCGTGCACCTCCAGCCCAACGCCGTGTCCCGTCCCGTGGCTGTATACCGGAAGATTATATTTTCGTATTATTCCGCGTGCGGCTGCATCTACCCGCCGGATTTCAGCCCCAGCCTTTACCATTTTTATCGCAGCAGCCTGCGCCTCCTTAACCGCATTATAAACCTTTTCATAAAACGGGTTGATTCTGCCGACCGCAAAACACCTTGTCAAATCGCAGCAATAATTTTTATATCTGGCGCCGAAGTCGATGAGAACCGTATCATCTTTTTTCAGTTTTCTTTTGCCCGGCTGATGGTGAGGCCGTGAAGCATTTGAACCAAAAGCAACGATGGTCTCAAAACTGTTTTTGGCACCCAGTTTGCGGATTTGCAAATCCAGTAACCCAGCCAGTTCATTCTCGGTTATCCCCGGCCTTACATCCCGGATTGTTTGCTCAAGTGCCTTTGCGGCGATTTGTGCTGCCGTTCTCACAGCCGCAATCTCGCCCTCATCTTTGCTGCTGCGGACAGCCTCTATAATACTCTCCGCTTGTTTAAACCGTCTCCCGCTGCTTTTTTTCAATCCCTCGAATGCCGCAATGCTGGTCGTTTTTTCAACAGCAGCGGTTCGCACAAATTTCAATTTTCTTATTAAGCCGCCAGCCGCTTCGGCCATCGGCTTTTTCCGCTCGATGATTCCGCAACCCCGACACTCTTTTTCTGCCTGCTCGGTGTATCTGCTGTCGGTTATAAGATATGCTTTTCTGCCGGTGATTACCGCCCAACTGTCATCACCCGAAAACCCTGTAACGTAAGTTACATTGGCCGGCTTTGTAACCACAAGACAATCTATCTTATCTTTGCTCAGCCAGCGACGGATTATCTTATTGCGTTTTTTTATGGCCGAATCGCTCATTTTCTGACTGGATTAACATTATTTTCGCCAAAAATAAAGCTTTTTGTTCAACTTTTGCTCTCGAATTATCTTTGCTTGTGCTGTCAGCTTCTTCTTTTTACAATAGTCGCCGTTTTAGTTCATTAAAGTAGCAGTTAAATTATGTTACTACTTCCTATTCGAACAAATGTAGTGCCGCGCCGGACGCCTTATGTGAACTATGCCTTGATAGTTCTCAACGTAATCATTTTTTTACTGACTCTCTGGCCTGCCGGCAGCCGCGGCGAGCAGGTACATACGCAGTTCTGGGTCGACCAGTTTATTCTCACGCCTGCCCGGCCTCGACTGTGGCAGTTTATAAGCTACGCCTTCCTGCACGGCAGCTTCCTGCACATCTTGGGCAATATGTTCTTTTTGTATCTCTTCGGCAACAACGTCAACGACCGGCTCGGCCACATCAACTATACCTGCTTTTACCTCGCCGGTGCGGTTTTCAGCGGCATTGGTCATACGCTTATGAGCGATACTCCCGTCCTCGGCGCCAGCGGAGCTATCGCAGCAGTTACAGGCGCATACCTGGTTCTGTTTCCTCAAACCCTGATTACCGTCTTTTACTGGCTGCTGTTCTTTATGGACACCATTGAAGTGCCTGCCCTGTATTTTATCCTCTTTAAGCTGATTGTCTGGGACAATATGCTCGAAACTCGCTTTTCCAATGTCGCCTACGATGCCCACCTGTCCGGATACGCCTTCGGCATTCTGGCAACGTTATTATTACTCACAGCCGGTCTTATAGAAAGCGGCGGCTTCGATTTGTGGATGATGATAAAACACTGGAATCGGCAAAGGCATTATCGCGATGTAGTCGCAGGCGGCTACGACCCATTCGCAAGCTGGGCGCCGACAAGAAAAATTAAGGTAAGGGAGGTTGAAAAAACCGAACCCGCCGCCGACCAGGAGGCAATCGAGCATCTTCGCAGCCTAATCGCTGCACGAATTGCGGAGCACAATATTTCGGCAGCCGCCCAAACTTATCTTGAGCTTATGCAGCTCGACGGCAGCCAGATTTTGCCGCGTCAATACCTGCTTGATATTGCCAATCAACTCACCGGCGAAAACAGGCGTGCCGAGGCAGCCAATGCTTATGAGCAGTTCCTGACCCACTACGGCAGTTACGAATATGCCGACCAGGTCCGGCTGATGTTGGGCATATTGTATTCCCGCTATCTCGACAAGCCTGATTTGGCGATAAAGCACCTGCAGGCCGCCGCCGAAAAACTCGCCGACCCCGCCCAGTTGAAAATGTGCCGCGATGAGCTGGCTAAATTACAGACCTGATTATGAATAAACAGTTTTTTAAAGATAAAAAGGTTTTGGTGATGGGCCTGGGGAGGTTTGGCGGCGGTGTCGATGTGGTCAAGTTTGCCTGTGATGCCGGTGCAAAAATTACCGTAACAGATTTGGCGCCGCAGGACAAGCTGGCTGATTCGATAAACCAGTTAAAAGATTGCAGCGGCATTGAATACCGTCTCGGCTCGCACAATCCTGCTGATTTCGAGCAGGCTGATATTATCGTGGCAAATCCCGCTGTCCCCAACGACAACAAATTTCTCGAAATCGCCCGAAAGGCAGGCAGACTGGTAACATCGCAGATAGGCATATTTTTCGAATTATGCCCCGCAATAATAATCGGCATCACCGGCGCCAACGGCAAAAGCACAACTACCGCACTAACGGCGCATTTACTGAGGACGGGGCTGGATTCCCGCCTGCGCGGGAATGACAGAAGGAAGATATGGCTGAGCGGCAATATCGGCAACGAGCCACTGCTGACGATATTAGACCAAATTGGCAAAAATGATTTGGTTGTGCTGGAACTGTCGAGCTTTCAAATCGAGCAGTTGGCACAGATTCAGAAGATGCCGACCATTGCCCTGCTGATAAACCTCACGCCAAACCATCTCGACCGTTACGGCACATTTGAAAATTATTGCACCGCCAAAGAAAATATCTTCAAATTCCAAAAACCAGCCGGCGGTTTGCCGCCTGTCTCGATTTTCAACGCCGAGGACAAAATCGCCGCCGAGTGGTTTGAAAAATACAGCAAAGATAAGTCCAGAATCTGCAAAAAGTTCTCGCCCGAAGACGTGAGCGAGGAAATTCGAGCCGGTTACACCCTGCCGGGCAGGGCGTATCTTTCAAACCTTGCTGCTGCATTAGCCATTGCAAGACATTTTGGGGTCGATGATAAATCCATTATAAAGCACCTGCCCGAATTCAAGGCGCTGCCTCATCGGCTTCAATTGGTCGCTACGATAAAAGGCATCCGGTGGTATAACGACTCAAAGGCCACCACGCCCGAAAGCACGATAGTTGCTTTGGAGGCGTTTGAGCAGCCGGAGATTATCATCGCAGGAGGCTATGACAAGCACATCCCGTTCGACAAACTCGGTGAAAAAATCGCCCAAAAGGCTAAGGCCGTCGTCCTGATAGGCCAAACCGCACAAAAAATCGCTGACGCAATAAAATCTTCTCCAAAACAGCAACCCATAATCAGATTTGCCGATTCGCTGGCTGATGCAGTCAAACTTGCCAATGAGCTGGCTGTCAGCGGCGATGTTGTTCTGCTAAGCACTGCCTGCGCAAGTTACGATATGTTCGAAAATTACGAGCAGCGAGGTCGGCAGTTTATTGAACTTGTGCGGCAGGTTGGCGGCTCATTATAGGACAAAGCCATACAATCCGAAAAAAATCACAAAAAAATTTTCAATCCCCAATTACCAATTTCCGATTTCAAATAGCCAATTTTCAATTTCCACCTGCCGATTGCACATTTCCAATTGGAAACAGGCAATAAACCCGCCTCCCAAACCAGCCGATGGCTTACCCTGTAATGAATATAAGGGGTTTTGAAATGATGACGACAGATAGTTCTAACGACCGCCGCAAAGAACAGAGATTACGTTATCACTGGCCCGTCTGGTTCGCCGAGGATTTCAACTCAATCCTTTCGCAGGGTCAAATGGTCGATGCCTCCAGCCGAAGTATAGCGTTCACCTGCTATGCGGACGGCAGCTGCCCCTGGCCAGGCCAGCAAATAACGACCCGTTTCAGCGTGCCTCGCTTCGGCCAAAACGACTCTTTCGACATTGCAAGCTTTACACGCACCAGCAGGGTTTACCGAGTCGACAATGTGAACAGGTTTATCCGCAGGGTCGTGATTCAGTTCGCCGAACCGCTGCCGTTCAGGCCCGGCGAGCAGGCCGCCAGCGAATCCGAAACTCAGGAAAGGCTTGCGGCAGTCGTAATATAATCAGCAGCCCGTTACTTATCGCTCGCGATGAACAACTGACATTTCACCAGCTATTCCACAATTTTGTACAATCGACAAACAATCCTGTTTGACAAAATTATCCGCAATTAACATAATCCCTATATATTTTCAGAATGCCTGCTGCTTAATTATGGAAAGAACAGGAACTCTTTTTGCGGAACCGAATAGGATTGAGCTTGACGCAAGGAAGCTTAATATACTGAAATCCCCTAAAAAGGACGGCTCTTGCTGTGTTGATTCAGCGCCTTACCTGAAAGAACTTGGTATCAAAATAATTGAGAACGGCCAGCCCATACAATTTACATCGAACATCAACGAACACATTCATCGCTGGGCCCCTTATGTGCAGGGATTCTCGGCTGTTTTCGTGCAAAGCATATTCGACAGATACAAAAAGGAATATTCTCATCCTGTCATCCTCGACCCTTTTGCCGGCTGCGGAACAGTTCTTGTTCAGGCAAAACTCAACGGCTACAAATCTCTGGGAACAGAACTAAATCCATTATTGCAGTTTATTGCACACACAAAACTTAACTGCTGGGACATATCACCCGTCTATTTCCTGAAAACTTACAATTCGATGCGGAAAGACTGCACACGCCCGTCACCTGTCTTTCTGAAATCCGGCTCTCAATTTTCCAGGCCTGTTTTACATAACCTTGAATGTATCAACGGAGGCATTGAGGCCGTCAGTGCCGATAGTGAAAAACAAAAAAAGGCCAAAGACCTGCTGAAGCTGGCATTTTCCGCTATTTTGGTCGACTGTAGTAACCTGAAGAGAAGTCCCTGCCTGGGTTATGTCAAAAATAAAGTGGTCAATGCTTCTGCACCGTTTGTTTTGTTTAACCAGAAAGTTCACGAGATAGCGGACGACCTGTCTCTCATACAATCTCAATATAAGGACTTCATAAGCACAGAAAGCAAAGTTGTGCTTGCAAACGCAATGGATATCAGGCATCACAAAAAATTCGATATGGTCATCACGTCTCCTCCTTATATGAACGGACTGGATTATGTGATGAATTACAAAATAGAAATGGGCTGGCTGGGATTTACTAACAGCCAGAAAGAATTAAAGAGCATAAAAGATTCTATGGTCGTTTGCGACAATGTTTCCAAGGGATTGATAAAAAGATTTTGCGACCGCCCTTCATACACAAATAATTGGCTCGAAACCATCAAAGACAACATCGACAAAAACATCAAAAGAAGGGGTTTTTACAGACGGGATGATATGCCTGGCATCGTACAAAAATATTTTGATGACTTATTCAAAGTTATGAAAAATGTTACTGCCTCATTGAAATCAGCAGGGCGGTTCATATTGGTTGTCGGCGACAGCCTGATAGCCGACGTATACATCCCCACAGACCTGCTGCTGGCCAGAATCGGGCTGGATTTGGGATTGGAAATAGAAAAGGTGGAAAAAGCCAGAGAAAGACGCTCCGGCCAAATAAGAAGCTACAGGCTGAGGGAGTCAATCGTTATTCTTAAAAAAGGGTGACAAAATGCCGGATAATGGAGTTGGGTATCACGAAGACCCAAAAAACGGGAATGGAATAATAAGGGCCCGCACTACAAAACAAATCCGCTCATGGGAAATACCACGAACTGCAAAAGCGATAGAAAAACTCAACGAAGAGATGGGCAGAATAGAATTCCCCGGCAATTATATTTTGTTCGACGGTACGAAGGTCTATATCGGCGAAGCCGGAAGTGTTTATGATAGGCTCAAGACGCATAACAGCACGCCGGACGACAAAATAAAAAATTGGAACAAAGCTCTGGTAATCAGTGATGGCCGACCGGCAACCCAATCTGACTTCAATGATAATGTTGTCAGGTTTGCACTGGAACTTCATCTGATTAAATTATTCAAGGCCAATAAGTATCGCGTTGTGTCGCAGGGACGGGAAACCAGTCTAAATCCTATACAGCGGAATATCGCCGATTCCCTGACACAGGAATTAAACCATTTCCTTCTTAAAAAAAACATCATCAATAAAATCCTTGAGGACGAAGGTCTCGAAGAAATTTTCGCTGACGAACTGAAAAATCTGCTCATCAAAGCCGGCAAAAAGATTCAGGAATGGAGTGCCTACGAGGCTATAGTTGATGAGAAAAAGCTATATATCAGACCCGGCAGCGAAAAGCAAAAAGGCTGGCAGATTACTTTTAGAGACCGTTTTCTTGGCTCCCTCGAAAAAGGAGACGGCTGCCTGCTTGTATCGCGGGACGGAGTTCTGCTGATTCCGCTTAAGGAAATTCAGAAGGTAGTTACCGACCCCGAAGCATACAGGCAAAACACAATAGACATTTATATAACATTTACGCACGAGAAAATAACGCTGGCTTACAAACAGAATGCTATAGACGTCACGGATTTCAAACTGCGCAAATAAGGCGATTCTATTAGCAATGGGTCAACCCAGCATTTTAATATACCTTTATGCTTGAAAAAGGGCTTGTTCAGATTTATACCGGCGAGGGCAAGGGCAAAACGACCGCTGCGCTCGGCCTTGCGCTTCGCGCAGCAGGACAGGGCAAAAAAGTCCTGATTTACCAGTTCCTCAAGCCCAAATCACTCAAAACCGGCGAACGTCTTGCAATAAAATCAGCGAAACTGCCTGTAAAAATAAAGGCATTTGCTATGTCGTGGAATATGGCAAAGGCCTTCTCCGACAAAAAGACAGTTGCAAAAGCAAAGGCGGTCATAAGCAAAACACTCAAGGAAATCGCCAGCCTTGCAGAAAAAAAATCCTGCGACCTGCTCATACTCGACGAGATTGTATTCTGCCTTTCAATCGGCCTGGCTAAACTGGAAGACATTAAAAAAATCATTGACAGAAAAAATCCTGCTGTTGAAATAGTCCTTACCGGCAGAGGTGCAACTGCTGAACTGATAAAACTGGCCAATTTGGTAACGGAAATGAAAAAAATCAAGCACCCCTTCGATAAAGGTACGCCGGCGAGAAAAGGAATTGAATATTAGGGTATAGGGGACAGGGTATAGGGTATAGTAATGACTAAAAAAGTTGCAGTTATCCTTTGTGCCGCGGGGGCAAGCAGCCGATTCGGCGGAAAAAGAAAAAAGCCGTTCATTGATGTCGGCGGCAGAGCAGCCTTCCTCTACAGCGTTGAACTGTTTTCCGGCAGAGACGATGTAAAACAGATATTGCTGGCCATATCGTCTGAAGATGAAGAATTAGTTACCGTCAAATGGGGGCCGAACCTGAAGTTCTTCAATGTGAAGATTTGCCTCGGCGGGCAGGAACGCTTTGAGACGGTCAGCAAGTCGCTTGAGCTTATAAAAAATGACATAGAGCTTGTGGCCGTCCACGATGCCGTGCGATGCTGCGTTACGGAGCAGTGGATTGACCAGGTCATCGCATCAGCCGCCAAAACCGGAGCTGCGATACTGGCCTGCCCCGTCGTTGCCACAATAAAAAAAGTAAAGGAAAATACTATTACGCAAACCGTCGACAGGTTGGGGCTTTACGAGGCCCAGACGCCGCAGGTCTTCGATGTGAACCTGCTGAAAAAGGCATACAGCAACCTCAAAAATCTCGACAAAAACACCATAAGCGATGATGCACAATTAGTAGAGGCCGTAGGGCATAAGGTGTCGATTATTGAAACAGATTCCTCGAATATCAAAATCACCCGGCAAAGCGATATTGCAATCGCAGAAGCCATCCTGAAGACTAGGCCTAAACTAAAACCGAAAGGCCCGGCAGGTCCTTACATCGAAGCGCAATGGTAAGACTGAATTCATCACATTTTTCTTTTTTTTTCCTTATTCTGTGTTAAACTGCTGCCTAAAGCATTTGAATCATAAAAAACGATATAAATAAACAGGGTGAATTATGGAAATGTGTAAAGCCAAACCGGAAGGCTGCAAAACAAGGGCGTCCTATATGTATGACGTGGTGGACGTTGACAGCCCTTTGAATGTGGCGGGGATGAGGTTTCACTTCATAGGCACAGGCGGCATCGGGATGAGCGGGCTGGCAAAACTGATGCTGAAAAACAAGGCAATCGTCAGCGGCTCCGACCAGACCCAAAGCCACGTGGTAAATCAATTGTGCCAGTCAGGCGCAGACATAAAAATCGGCCATTGCGCCGACAATCTCAACCCCCAGACTGATACGGTCGTCATCTCGGCGGCCATCAAAGAGGACAATCCCGAACTGAAGCTGGCACGTAAAAACGGCATCAAAGTCTATAAATACGCCGAGATGCTGGGGGCGCTGATGTACCGTTATGACGGCATCGCCGTCAGCGGCACTCACGGCAAAAGCACTACCAGCGGCTGGCTGGTCTACTGCCTCAAAAAGGCCGGCGCAGACCCGAATTTTGTCATCGGCGCGGAAATCCCGCAGCTTGGCGGCTCCTCAGGCACAGGCGAAGGCAAATACTTCGTCGCTGAAGCCTGCGAATACGACCGAAGCTTCCTGAACCTAAAACCCAATATCGGCTGTATACTCAATATCGAACAAGACCATCTGGATTACTACAAAAATGAGGAGGAAATAGTTGAGGCGTTCGGCCAGTTTGCGCTTGGCATAAGGCCTTCCGGCGTGCTGATTGCCGGCGGCACTGATAAAAACGTGGCGAGGATTATCAAACATCTGCGGGGCGATTTGCAGTGTGACACCTTCGGCCTCGATGAAACCTGCGGATTTCACGCAAAAAACATCAAGCTAAAAGCCGGCCTGTACAGCTTCGAGGTCTGGCACAAAAAAAACCTGCTCGGCGCAACGCACATTTCCCTGCCGGGCAAACACAACGTATCAAACGCACTTGCGGTAATTGCCGCCGCAATAAGGGCCGGCCTTGAGCCTAAACAGGTGCTGGAACTGCTGCCCGGCTTTACCGGCGTCGACCGCCGCGTGATGCTCAAAGCGCAGATAAACCATATCACAATCCTCGATGATTATGCACACCACCCCACCGAAATCAAGGCATCTCTGGAAGCAATCCGCACACGATACCGGCCCAAACGGCTCTGGTGCATCTTTCAGCCGCATCAGTACAGCAGGACAAGATTCCTGCTGAATGATTTTGCCGAAAGCTTCAAGCTTGCCGATATAACCATCGTCCCCGAAATTTACTTTGTCCGTGACAGCATCACATCAAGAAAAGAGGTCAATGCTCAAATATTGGTCGAGCAAATCAAAAATAATGGAAGCAAAGCGCTGTTTATCGACGGCTTCGACAATATCTGTGAACATCTGAAAAATAACGTGGCCGCCGGCGATTTGGTGGTTACTATGGGCGCAGGTGACATTTGGAAGGTGGCAGATGAATATATTCAGTGGCTTGGAAAAAATCGTTGAGGCGGACTACCCTCTTGCAAAGCGCACGTGGTATGGTCTTGGTGGGCCGGCTGATTACTTCGTACGGCCAAAAACCGTAGACCAGCTTAAAGAAGTCACCCGCCGCTGCAACGAAAACAACATACCAATCTATGTTATGGGCTGCGGCTCCAATCTGCTCATTAGCGACGCAGGCCTGCGGGCGGCGGTAATAAGACTGGATGACGACAAATTCACACAGGTCCAGTTCAACGGAGAACGGTTGACCGCCGGCGCCGGTGCTGAACTGAGCAAACTCGTCCTGACCTGTGTCCAAAAAGGCCTGTCAGGTCTCGAAGCCCTCACGGGCATACCCGGCTCCGTCGGCGGGGCGGTAAAAATGAACGCCGGCGGACACTTCGGCGATATCAGTGCAACCGTCGAATCCGTTACCCTGATGGACCTCCACGGTAATATTTTTGAAAAACAAAAGCCGGAGCTTGTTTTCGACTACCGCAGCACAAATATCACCGCTAAGTTCATCCTCAGCGCCGAAATGAACCTGAATTCCGCCGACCCCGAGCAAATTATGAAAACGGTAAAAGAAATCTGGATTTACAAGAAAAACAATCAGCCGCTGAACACGAGAAATTCAGGCTGTATCTTCAAAAACCCCAAAGGCGCTTCAGCCGGCGCATTGATAGACAAAGCAGGCCTGAAAGGTATGAAGGTCGGCGGAGCAATGGTCAGCGAAAAACACGCAAATTTCATAATCGCTGAAAAGGACTGTAAAAGTAGCGATGTGATGAAACTTATTGACATAATAAGAGAAAAGGTAAAAGAACGGTTCGACACCGAACTGGAGCTTGAAATAGAAATCTGGAACTAAAAATCGGGCTTACCGTTGAAGGGCAAACTTAAAAAGTCGGATATAAAGGCGGCTGTCGTTATGGGGGGCATCGGCGAAGAGCGGGACATCAGTATTCAGAGCGGCACCTGCGTTGCGGATGCATTGAGACAGGCCGGCGTGAATACAGTGACAGCCGACATCAGCCCCGAAAGTCTGGATATACTGGATGACCGCAGTATAGACGTCTTTTTCCTTGCGCTGCACGGCAGGTTCGGTGAAGACGGCCAGCTCCAGCAGATACTCGAAGACAAATCCCTTCGTTACACAGGCAGCGGCCCTGCTGCAAGCAGACTGGCCTTCGATAAAACGGCAGGCAAAAGGGCCTTCACCCAGGCCGGCATAGCCACACCGCCGGCAATCGAGTTCAACCCTGATTGCGACCTGCTTAAACTCGAAAGCCAGCTTGAAAAATTTGCAGACAAATTCGTGATAAAACCAATCAGGCAGGGAAGCAGCTTTGGTGTCAGCATTGTAACCGACCCGCATCAGGCCGTTGCCGCCGCACAAGAAACTGCCGACAAATTCGGCGACTGCATCATTGAAAAATTTATCGCCGGCAGGGAATTCACGGTAGGCATCCTTTTGGGCCAACCGCTGCCGATTATCGAGATTCGACCCAAAACAGCTTTTTACGACTACCACGCAAAATATGTCGATGAAAAAACGGAGTTCCTCTTCGATACAATCAATGACCCTGCCCTGACAGCTAAAATCAATGCCGCCGCCCTGGCCTGTTTCAATGCACTCGGCTGCCGCCACTTCGCCAGGGTTGATATAATACTCAGCCGGGATAATGTCCCCTTCGCCCTTGAAGTAAATACCATCCCCGGTTTTACGAGCCATTCTCTCCTGCCGAAAGCAGCGGCAAAGGCAGGGTTCTCTATGAGCGATTTGTGCGTGAAAATAATCGAAGCGAGTCTGAAAAATAAAAGCAAAATTCTACTATGAGCTTGGCGGTCACCGTCATAGTGACCTTTATTTCTTTATGAAAATCAATCCTGAAATTTATTAAAAATGACCAAAGCTAAAAAAACAAAAAACAGTGGCGAAAGAGTGTCTTTTACGTTCGGCGGAAAAGGCGGTCTCCGGAAAATCGCTTACAACCGCAGCTTAATAAGCACACTGAAAGTGCTGGCTTTTGTTTGCACCCTTGCCGCCGCAGCCTACGGCCTGCTCCGCCTTAAAAAATACGTGGAATCAATTCCGGAAAAAACCGTTACTGTGGAGCTGACGGATGTGCCTAACTGGGTAAGTGAGTCCCTCAAGAAAAAAGTCTTCGCCGCTGCCAAAGTCGGCGGCAGAAATCCTGCTGTCGACGAGAATACCGCTGCTCTGGTGCAGCAGAACATCAGCAAACACGTTGCCTGGCTGGATGAAGTAAAAGTGCAGACCTCCCACAACAAAATTCGCATCAGCAGCAGATGGCGAAAACCCGTCGCCTGGGTGCAGTCCGGCCAGCATAATTTCTACATCGACGCCGATATGGTCATACTTGATTATGTGTCGATGCCTAACCTCCCCGTTGTGGAGGTAAAAGGCCTCGCCGGAACAGCAAAAATGCCGCCGCCCGGACAGGTCTGGCTCTGTGACGACCTCGCCGCCGCAATAGCCATACTGGCTCGCCTCGACCGAATGGACAGAATCGTTACCCCCAACAAGCCCCTGCTCAACGAAATCGCTTATATAGATATGACGAACTTCAATGGCCGCAAAAACCTCAAGGCCCCGCACATTATCCTTTACACCACCGACAACACCGAAATTATCTGGGGCGCAGAAATCGGCACCTGGCAGCGATACGTTGAAACGCCGGACGAAGAGAAGCTCGCCAAACTCTACGGCCATTACAAGGAGTTCGGCTCGCTGCTGAAAACCGCAAAATACATCAACCTGCGTGACCCGCAGGACAGAATCCCCCAGCCAATCGACAAATATTAACCGCCGGCAAAACCATTCAAGACACCCGCCAGGTCGGCATATCGATACTCGATTTGAAAGTCATCGCAGATTATTTTGAATCTTTTTAAAGTCGCCTCAGCCAGCTCGCTCTGAAAAATTTTATCCCCGGAGCAGCAAAAAATTCTGCACCCGGCAAAACGATTCTCGTGAATTGTGCATTTGCCGCCCGCGTTATAGGGACATCTACCATCTGTCATCGGCTTCATCCCGCCGGTGCCCTGATTTGAGGTAAAATATATCACTTCCGGCGGCGTTACAAACAAACGGTGGTCGAACTTTGCAAAATCACAGCACTTGCCGCAGATATTGCACCGTCCCGCGAGGTCTTCGCTTTGACGGATTTGTAAATCAATCCAGTTGTAAATTTCAGCCACTTTCTGCAGGAGAATCTGCTGACCCTGCTGTCCCCACCACTTCTTTTGCTTTCGGATTTTTTCTATTTCCTCAAAGCTGTGGCCTTTGCCGCGATTTATCCCGCCGCACCGCTGCGCCACCCTGTTCCAACTGTCGGTATTGGCCAAATTTTCCGGCCAGAACGGCCACGTCCTGCACTGATTCGGCCGAACAGGATAAATCATACAAATTCTCTGGTGATTTGCTTTTTGCAGAAACACACAATCATTGGAGTTTTGTTGCTCAAGGATTGTTGTGCACAGTCCCGACCGTTTGAGATACTTTTGCCGCAACTGCTTCACCGGCATCTTCAAAAAATCCGCGATAAGTTCCATTTCCGGCCTGCTAACCCAGATATAACCCTCCGCCGGCCCAGAACAGCAATTCCCGCACTGTTGACACTCAAAATGCAGACCCATTGAATACCATTTATTTTTAACCACAGGATTTCACAGATTATGCTGGTTTTGGTTCTTGGTTATGATGGAACCATTGTCGATTGAATTTCCTTAGCGAACTGCTCATGTATTTTGCCTATTTGTTCAAGCACCGTCGTCGGTTTGTGTTTCTCTTTGTCAAAGAAGAGAGCCCCTATCTCGCTTTCATTGGCGCCAGAACGATCCTTACGAACATTGCTAAAATCGAGGGAAGTACCCTTCGCTATCTTGTGAAAAATTTCTCTATATTTTTCAAGCCTCTCAAGTTTCTTTTGCTTAGCTTCGGGGTTATCCTTAACTTTAGCATACTGTTTGATGCTGAGATAGTACTCCGTTTTCTTTGTTTCCGGACTTTTTCTCTTATTGTCCAATCGATAGAACAAATTCTCACTAATTTTTCCTGGTAAGATATCTTTGAATTCAGCAAAGTACAACTGTGCCCACGGTGTTCCGCCCCGATTATAGTCGTTATAAATCTGCCCGACATAATTATACGGTGCCTTCTCTGGACATCTCTCGGAAAGTTTTTTCATGAACTCCAACTGGGCAAAATCATACTTAAAACATTCATAGTCATCTTTTTGCCAGAGATTTTTGTAATTCTCACAGAGGTCGTAAATCTCCTTGATATACTCCTTATAACTCTCGAAAATTAAATTGTCTGTTTTGTAGTTCTGTAAGAAAATGTGTATTCTCTTATAATCGAAAATTTTATAACCATACTCTTTTTCGGCTTTTTCATCCTCGGGGAAAATATACCACGTTTTATAATAGATACAGACGAGTTCTTTCTCGTTAATATTATCTTTTTTAATAACAGCTTCTTTATTTTTCTTAAGCTGCTCTGAATGATGCGAAGTGTAGGTTTTGTCTTCAATGATGAACGGCACTCTTTTACAGTTGATAACAGCCCAGAAATAGACATCTGTATGGCAGTATTGCCGCTTTAGATTTTCAACTTTTTCAACATCACCTGATTTTATTTGAGCTAAGCCCCTTTTTGAATTGTATAAATTATACAGTAAAGCAACAAATTCTTTGGCACATTTATTCAACTTCTCGTCTTGCGGATGGTTAACATAACTTAGAAGCCAGCAGATAAAGGCATCCTGAGACAGTTCGCTTGTGGCAAATTTGAAGATATTCGGTTGACCGCTCATAAATAACGTCCTTTCCAGTTCTTTATCAAATTCCTGCTTCTGCAAAAATGGTATACTAAAGCAGTAGAAAACACGCTCACCATTTCAGAATAGCGCCGGTATCGGCGGAAGTCGCCATAGCAGCGGATATACCAGCTTGTTTTAGGCGCTTTCCAGCCACTGGGCAATTTGACCAACAAATCCTTTGGCGACTTCAAGTGCATGGCGGGCATTATCATCCGTTATCGAGGACCTGTATTCATAGTCGCCCAATTGTCTCTCATCAAAAATAATGTTAAGGTCTCTACCCATCTGCTTTTCAAAAATCCCCGTTTTTATAAAATGGCTGCCGAAAGCGGAAATAACGGCTTTGTGCGAAGAAAAGGTCATTTCCTTTTTAAGCAGCGCCGCCTCCGCCGCATAAAACATCGCATAATATGCCCGTGAAACAGCAGAGTCATAATCACCGTCCTGAATCAATATTTCGGCGCTTCGCAAATATCTACCGGCTTTTTCGATAAGCAATGGAATTTGCTTCACACTGTCACGCCTTCCTTGCGAACATTGATAAGCAGAGGGCTTTCGATTTTCTCGAAGTCACTCTCACAGACCGGATATACCGCTATCAAAACATTATGCTCAAGATTAAGCTCTGTAAATATATCAGCCATTCGTTCAATCTCTTCGCAGGGATTAATCGCTCCGGCCAGCACGACAGCCAGGTCAATGTCCGAATGCTCATCATTAGCCTGGCCTCTTGCATAAGAGCCGTAGAGTACAACCTTTTTGAGCCTGGAACCATAAAGCTCTGCTATCTGCCGTTTGAATTCTTTAAGTATGTTTTCTATCTGCATAACTCGCCTTCTCGGAAATTATACCACAAACGGCCAAAAATACCAAAATATACTTCTTTACCATTTGAGGACTGCGCCGGTGTCGGCGGAAGTCGCCATCGCAGCGTATTTGGCTAAACTGCCTTTGGTCACTCTCGGCTTCGGCGGCGTCCAGTTTTTTCGCCGGTCGTTAAGCTCCGCTTCTGAAACCTTCACGTCTATTTTGTTGTTCGGAATATCAATCTCTATTATGTCACCATTTTTCAGCAATCCTATCGGCCCGCCGACAGCGGCTTCGGGACTGATATGCCCGATGCAGGCGCCGCGTGTGCCGCCGCTGAACCTGCCATCGGTAATCAGCGCAACCGACTCGCCAAGCCCTGCGCCCATAATATAACTTGTCGGTGAGAGCATCTCCTGCATACCCGGCCCGCCCTTTGGGCCTTCATAGCGAATCACAACCACATCGCCCGCCTTGACTCGCCCGGCCAAAATGCCTTCGCAGGCATCCTCCTGGCTCTCAAAGATAACCGCCGGCCCGCTGTGCCTGAGCATCGCAGGTGCAACTCCCGCCATTTTAACGACACCGCCGTTCGGTGCGAGATTGCCCCGCAGAATCGCCAGCCCGCCGGTCTTTGAATAAGCATTGTCGAGCGTGTGAATGACCTCGGTATTCTTTATCTTTGCGGCAGCGATATTCTCGCCCAGCGTTTTGCCGGTCACCGTAATGCAGTCGGTATTTACAAGATTTGGAATTTTGCTGACCTCTTTCAGTATCGCGCTTACCCCGCCGGCAGCATCGACATCCTCTATGTGAACGTTGCTCGAAGGTGATACCTTGCAGATATTGGGACATTTGCCGCTGATAGCATTTATCCGCTCAAGGCTGTATTTGACGCCGGCCTCATTGGCTATCGCCAGCGTATGCAGCACCGTATTCGTCGAGCCGCCCATCGCCATATCCAGCACAAGCGCGTTATCCAGCGACTTCTCGTTGATTATATCCAGCGGCTTGATGTCCTTTTCAATCAGCGAAATAATCTGGCTTCCTGCCGTTCTGTATAGTTTATTTCTCTTCGGATTGACCGCCAGTATAGTTCCGTTGCCCGGCAGAGCCATCCCGACCGCCTCGCACAGGCAGTTCATCGAATTGGCGGTGAACATCCCCGAACAACTGCCCACTGTCGGACAGCCGGTGCATTCGAGCTCCTTCAGCTCCTCTTCGCTGATTTTGCCGGCAGCCAGCCCCGCAACCCCTTCGAATATGCTGATAAGGTCGACGATTTTGCCGCTCTTTGTCTTTCCCGCAGCCATCGGCCCGCCGGATACGAATATCGTCGGAATATTCAGCCGAACCGCCGCCATCAGCATCCCAGGTATGATTTTATCGCAGTTCGGTATGCAAATCAGCCCGTCAAAGCAGTGCGCCCTCACCATAGTCTCGACCGAATCGGCTATGATTTCCCGCGATGCCAGCGAATACTTCATCCCACTATGCCCCATCGCAATACCGTCGCAGACCGCTATGGTATTGAACTCGAAGGCAACGCCGCCGGCCTTGCGGACAGCCTGCTTGACGATTCGGCTGACCTTATTGAGATGAACATGCCCCGGCACTATATCGCAGTAGCTATTGGCAATCCCGATAAAAGGCTTTTCTATATCGCTGTCGGTCAATCCGCAGGCGCGAAGCAGCGCACGGTGCGGTGCCCGCTGCATACCCTTTTTAACCACATCACTTCTCATTTTGTTTCCTTTCCACAAAAACCTGTTCTAATTTTAACCCCTCTCGCTGCCAAATAAAGAAAAATCGGTTGCTCTGCTCTGCACAGAATGTATAATCTTGGCAGTTTAATTCGTCAAAAAATCAAAACTTACAAGGAGACCATACGATGAAACATCACAAAATCTTCACCTGGCTGGCCGGAGCGGTAATTTGCTCAATGCTCCTCTCGGCAGGCTGTGAAAAACCTGCCGCAGAAATCATTAAACCCAAAGTCGAACCCGAACTAAAGGCGCCGCCGGCCAAACCGATAAAAGAAGAGGCTGCCAAACCACAGCCGCAGACCTTTACGCTTGCACTGAAGTTTACTCCGCAGGAATCAATAACCTACAAAATAACAACCGAAGCGGAAAAAGGCGTTAAATTCGAAGGCAATGTCCCGCAGGACGCCTCTTTCAAAGGCGGACGCACCGGCACCCGCACCGAGCTGACCTTCGACCAGCAGATACAAAAAACAGATGAAAAAGGCAACGCCGTCGCGAAAATAACTATCAAAAAACTAAAATATCTGGCCAAAGTCAAAGACAACATAGACCTGGATTTCGACAGTGAAAGACCTGCCGACAGCAGCAGCCCCCTGGTCAGGCTAATCGGTCAAAGTTATACGATAGAACTCTCGCCTTCGGGCGAAGTCCTGAATGTTATCGACGTCAATGAGGCAAAGGCCGTTATCAGCGGCGACTCTGTTGCGGACAAAGCGGCCAGAGCGATACTCGAACAGAACACAATTAAAGACCGTCACGCAATCGCTGCATTGCCTGCTCTCGACAAAAACCAGCGGGCTATAAATGACAAATGGAGCAACACAGGAAACTTCTCCTTCGGCCTGATGGGGCCAAAATCGTACGAGCGAATTTACACGCTCAAAGAGGTCAAAGACGAAAACGGCCGTCAGATTGCCGTCGTCGATATGAACGCCGCACCAACATCGCCGCCGGAAGAGCAAAAAGACCAGCTTACAAAAAAATTCGATACCACTGAAAACTACTCTGGCCGGTTAGGTCTGGATACGACCTCCGGTAAGGTCGAAAATTACTCCGAAAACCTCCGGCTGGAATGGGTCACTACCGAACCGACAGCCGCCGAACAAAAAACCGAAAAGGAGCCTGCTGTCTTGATAATGAGCGTTAATATCTCTCGCAGCCTTGAAAGGATAAACTAAATTGAGCGCCAAACCATTTATCCTGACAGTCGTTGCCATAACCCTGCTGACAGGCTGCGCTGCCCTTTCAGACAAAAAAATACCGCTGACAGTGGATTTCCAGAAAGACCAAACTCTGCGATACAAGTTCGTCTCCGCCAGAGACATCGATGTCATCCTGAGCCCATCGGAAGCCAAAGCAGATAAAAGCGGTACCCAGAGATACACCGAGACGATGGAAATAGTCGTCGCCTACACGCCCATCGAAACGGACCCTTACGGCCTTACGACCATTAAAGCCCTCTGCGAATCGGTAAAAGTTTCCCGCAGCAAACACTCCTCATACACGCCGAAAGAGGCCGTCGAAACCCTGCCCGGCAAAACCTTCACCTTTACCGTAAGTCCGGCCGGCAGAATAGAGGATTACTCTGAGCTGGAAAAACTGATTCGCCAGACAGGAGAAAAAGCTTTTCGCCCGAATACAGGCAGCGACAGAATCAAGGAGCCGGATATGATAAGCGACTTTATCGCCTCCCAGTGGTTCCTCTGGGACTCCGTCTCCAGCATAAAAAATCCGTCTCAGGGTATAACAGCAGGCCAGACCTGGAACTCCGTACTTTCTGTCCCCACGCCAATGGTGATGCGAAAGGCAAGAGATGTCACTTACACCCTTGCGGAAATACGCCCCTCCGAAAAAGGCAGGCTCGCCGTAATACACAGCGATTATACCCTGGCAAAAGACGCCTCCCGCAGCTGGCCGATTCCTTATTCCGGCACCTTCCAGATGAGCGGCACCTTCGGCTTTCTCAGAGGCTATAAAGTCCTCGATTTGAAGGGGCAGGGAGAAGAACTGTTCAACATCGATACCGGCCAATTAGAGCAGTCTCATCAGCAGTATCAGATGAACTTGGAGGCCTCTTTCCCGATAGCTATCGGCCCAGGCGCCCGCGTTACCATCAACCAGAACCTTACTATGCAGCTTCTCGGACCACAGCAGGAAATCGCCGGAAAAAAACAAAAATAAAATTTGCGCCTCTGTCGCCATCCGGGCGGCAAAAGCGGAGGTGATTGCAGATTGGAACACAACAATCTATGGGCGCCGTGGCGTATCGGTTATATACAGGGCTTGAGCAAAGATAGAGGCTGTTTTATCTGCCGCTGCTTCAAATCTCCGCAGGACGATGACGCGAATATTGTCCTTTGGCGTTCGAGCCGGAGCATCGTCATTCTGAATCGTTTCCCCTACAACAACGGCCATTTATTGATAGCTCCCGCAAGGCATATCGCAGGCTTCGAGCAGGCATCCGATGAGGAATTGCTGGAGCTGGTCAAACTGGTAAGGGAATCTCAAAAAGCCCTTTCCGCCGCAATCAAACCCCACGGCTTTAATATCGGAATGAACTTTGGCCGCTGCGGCGGTGCCGGCCTGCCAGACCACCTGCACATACACGTTGTCCCAAGATGGGACGGAGATACTAATTTTATGAGCGTCTGCAGTGACACCAAGGTCATCAGCCAGAGCCTCGCCGAGCTTCTTGAGTTATTGAAAAAAGTAAGCAGGGAACATAATCTTCCCGATTTGCGATAAGGAAACAGCTGTTATCGGCCGGAAGCAGGAGACATAAAATGCCACGTCTAAGACAAATTATTATGTGCGCAATTTTTGTGACCGCCTCGACCTGGGGATATGCCGTTGAAAAATGCTCTACCATAGCCGACATCAGAAAAATGGTGCATCAGGAAATCCCTTATCAATTCGGGGCAATTCAGGAAATCACGATAGTCCCGGACCAAAATGCAGTGCTGTTAAAATGCGGTGATAATCCCGAAAAAGTTAAAGAATTTCTCATCGGTGCGGACCAGCAGATTATCTACATATACTGTATTAGGTCTTCAGGAGCCGTCAGCAGCATCGGCAGTAAATTGGGAGAGTGTATAGGCTTTTTCGACCAAATCAAGGGTTCGGCTGCGATTGGTATATGGCAGCGCGAGGGTGAGAAAATCCGCGTAAAATTTCAGCTAACCAACGATGACGATACAATTATCCAGTTTTACCGTAAACTGGAAAAAACAGGAAAGTTCTCCAGAAGGATCAACAACTGGAAAACTTTGCTCGATAATCCCGAAAAATTGTTTCCCCCCTTAACCGCTGAGCAAAGGGTCGAAGCGTTCGCTCGGCTGTGGAGCACCGTGAAATTCAACTTTGCCAACTTCGACCTTGTCCCGGAGCTGAACTGGGATAATGTTCTTTCCGAATATCTGCCGAAGGTAATGCGGGAGCAGTCTAACAACGAATACATTTTATTGCTTCGGGAGTGCATTGCCCGGCTTAAAGACGGCCATACAGATGTCCATTATACCTTTGGGGATGGTTTGCCGACCGCCTGTCCCCTTTTAAAAATCCAGCCTGTCGATGGAAAAGCAATCGTAATGGAAATTGCCGATACAAATGAAACTAAGGCCTCCGGCATAAAAGCGGGCGATGAAATCACGCATATTGACGGATGCCCGGTTCAAGAGGTGTTAAAGAAAAATATCTACCCGTATATTTCTGCCTCCACGCCTCAGGACCGTGACCTGAAGGCTTACATAGGATTACTCTGCGGCGAGGTCGAATCGAAGGTTTCTCTGACTATAAAAACCCTCAAAGGCGAGGTTCGCACGGTTTCCTTGACAAGAAAATCAAATGGTTTGGCTTTGCTTCCCTATAAGGCTCCGCACACCGACCTCGAATACCGGGATTTGGGAAATGGTCTCGCCTATGTGGCGCTCAATAGTTTTGGCAGCGACGAGATTGTTAAGGCGTTTAAGGAAAAACTCAAAGACATAAATAAAGCCAAAGCTTTGCTCATCGATGTCCGGGAAAATGGCGGCGGAAATTCTCAATATGGCGATGAAATTATTGCCTGCTTAATTGACAAACCTGTTCAGAATACTCGCTGGAAAACTCCACAATATCGCGCCGCCTTTCGGGCCTGGGGCAATGACGAACAATGGTTCAATGGCGAGATTGATATGCTCAAGCCTAAAACCGCCAATCCTTTTCCTGGCCCCATCGTGGTGTTGATAGGCCCCGAAACAGCAAGTGCCGCTGAGGATTTTGTCGTCCCGTTGCACGCAGCCGGTCGCATCATAATTGTCGGACAAAAATCAGCAGGCTCCACCGGCCAGCCGCTTCAGTTTCGTTTTCTTGACGGGAAAATAGCCGGGCGTGTCTGCACAAGGCGAGTGCAGTATCCCGATGGCCGTGAGTTTGTTGGCGTAGGCATTATTCCGGATGTAGAAGTGGGTCCGACTCCTGCTGATATTGCTTCCGGTAACGATGTCGTTCTGGAAAAAGGCCTCGAAGTCCTGCGTAACAAGATAAAGTAAGCCGGCAAGGAGAACCTGTTTGCCCGAAATAGCCGATTATGCTGTCAGTGAAAAAACCAGTCGGGGCAGGAATTTCCCCGAAAAGCCCCATCCCTATCGTTCTGACTTCGAGCGCGACCGAGATCGGATAATTCACTGCTCCGCCTTCCGCCGCCTCGAAGGAAAAACTCAGGTCTTCATCAAAGGTCTCGACGATTACTACCGCACCCGCCTTACCCACAGTATAGAAGTGGCTCAAATAGGCCGAACCATTGCAAAAGCGCTCCGCCTCAATGAAAGCCTCACCGAAGCGATATGCCTGGCGCACGACCTCGGCCATCCGCCTTTCGGCCACGCAGGCGAAAAAAACCTAAACGAACTGATGAAAAATTTCGGCGGGTTTGAACACAACCGCCAGACCCTTCGCATAGTCGATATTCTCGAACACCCCTACCCGGATTTTCCGGGCCTCAACCTCACTTACGAAACACGACTCGGACTGGCAAAACACAAAGGCCCACACGATAATCCCGAAGATAAAACCTTCAGCGAGCCAAACTGCACCCTCGAAGGTCAAATCGCCGACATCGCCGACCGCATCGCCTACAATTGCCACGACCTCGAAGACGGTCTCCGAGCAGCCCTGATTAAAAACGGACCGTTAAAAGATATGGAAATATTCGTCGATGCTCAGGACCAGATAAATGCACACCGCATAAAAGACCAGGCCGTCCGCGGAACCAGGACCGCCAAGACAATTATAGATAACCTCGTCGGCAACTGCATCAGCACAAGCAAAGAAACCATCGCCGCCTCAGGTATAAAAACAGCCGTAGACACCTGCCGGCGCAGTGAAAATTTAATAGTGCTTTCGACCGAAAAAACCGCTAAACTGGCCGAACTGGAAAAATTCCTGTTTCAGAATCTCTATATGCACGAATCGTTAATGCAGACAGCGAGCAAAGTTAAAACCTGGCTTGAGCAGCTATTTGAAAAACTCTCTGCAAAACCGCACCTGATGCCCGAATACTTCCGCTGGCTGGTCGAAAAGAACGGCCTGCCCAGAACAATATGCGACTACATCGCCGGTATGACCGACAGGTTCTGCCTGAAAATGCTTGAACGGCCTGATTGAAAACCGCTAACAAAATGAAAAGATTTTTCACATCCTGTTTTGGTCTGGGCCTGCTTCCCATAGCCCCCGGCACCTGGGGTTCGCTGCCGGTAATACTCATCTTCGCCCTGATGTGCCGTTTCGGTGCATCAGTCGCATCGGTATCAATCACTATGTTTTTCCTGGCCCTGGCCGGCACCGTCATCTGCGTCAAATTCGCACCCGCCGTAATCGCCGCAACCGCCAAAGCCGACCCCGGCGAGATAAACGCCGACGAACTCGCAGGCCAGGCCGTAACTTTCCTGCTCATTCTGACCTCACCTCGTCTATTAGGGTTACTACCGTCCTACGGCATTTTCGTCATAACCCTGCTCGGCTTCATCCTGTTCAGGCTTTTCGACATCCTAAAACCCTGGCCGATTAACCGCCTCGAAAAACTCCCCCAGGGCTGGGGCATTATCGCCGACGACCTTCTTGCAGGCGTCTACGCAGGTATTGTATTGCTTTTCTCCCTCCGCTGCGGACTAATCGGCTGTATCAGCAAATGCTTTTCCGCCGGCAGTTCTTCACTGAACGTCCCTTCAGCAATTTTCCTCGGCATCATTCAGGGCCTGACTGAATTTCTACCCGTCTCATCCTCAGGCCACCTCGTCCTGCTGGAAAATCTCCTCCACTTTAACGCCGAAAGACCCGAGATGCTTTTGTTCGACCTGACAATCCACGTAGGGACACTTGTCGCCATTTTCATCGTCTTCTCTAAATCTATCTCCGCCTTTCTCAAAAATCTGGCTGCCTCCGGCAAATATGGAACCACCGCTCCGCAGATTTACAAAAAAAGTCCCTCCGTGCGTTTTATCGTCCTCGCAGTTACAGCAACCGCCGTTACAGGCGTTCTCGGCGCAATCTTCGAGCATTATTTCAAATCCGCTCGCGGCAGCCTGCCGACCGTAGCGCTTATGTGGACAATAAACGGAACGCTGCTGCTGATTACCGACCGCCGGGAGAAAACCCGCCTCGGCCTGCGAAGTTTCGGCATCAAAGAAGCCGCCATAATCGGCCTCGCCCAGGCAGTCGCAATTATGCCCGGAATCTCACGCTCCGGCTCAACCATCTGCACCGCTCTACTTCTCGGCCTGAACCGCAGATGGGCAGTAGAATTCAGCTTCCTGATTGCAATACCTGCCATATTGGGCGCCACAGCCGTAGAATTGCTCAAAAATTTCAGCCAAATTGACCTGTCTATCCTGCCGGTCAGTTCGGTCATAGCCGGCTCAATCACCTCTGCCCTGACAGGCATTTTGGCATTGAAACTGCTGATTAAAGCCCTCAAAACCGCCAAATTAAAGCTCTTTGCCCTCTACTGCTACATTTTGGCGCTCTTTACCGCAATTTACCTCTTGTCAAAACCCTGGTAAAAATATGACAAAGAATTAGCTCGCCTGGCAGAAAAAGTCTGGAAAACAGAATATTTGAATGTATAATAAAACCATAGTGCCGGATGTTCCGTATTATTCAGTGAATGTATGTGCGTCTTTACATTAAGGCAAAAGAACAGCCTGTTTCTCTTGTAGGAGGGCTTTTCCCCAATGTCTCCGGATAACTATAATCTGCACTGCGATGATTTCTATCTCGATATGTATATAAATACCAAGCTTGACCTGCCCGCTCACCGTGACACCGTACTGGCTTTTTTTGAGCGCATCCAGAAACAATACCCCTCTATGGGCTGCTTCTATTACAGCGAAAACAACGAGTTCTGCCTCGAAGAAAGCCGCAGCTCCGGCCGTTACCGCTGGCTCACACTCGAAGCCAATCGTATCGGCTCCGGTATAGTCAACCCCGCTGCCCTCGAAGAGGCCTATGCCCAGGACAAATTGGTCCTCGATATCGCACCTTATATGCTCAGCGTAAGCCATCTCGATATCGAATCTCTCGACGTTGTCTTCGCTATGGATTTCTACTACGCCGGCAACCACGATGAAGTAATTGCAGAAGCCCTGCTCGGCTCAAGCGCATTCAGCTCCCTGCTCGATTTGCCCGACGCCAGACCAATCGACTTTTCTCCTGCCGTGGTTGTGGCCCTTTCCGAAGACCACCGCACTCAGGCAAGAATAAACGTCGAGTCAAAAACCAGCCGCTATGGGCCGTTGGAAAAAAAACACTCCGCCGAGGAGGCCATAACCCTGTCCTTTACAATCCGTCAATACCCTTCAGGCACAGGAAAATTCGACACCCTCAAATCCTTTGAGAACCAGCGCCGCCTCGCAGAAAAACTGATGGCTGAAAAAATAATCCCCAATTTCGTCCAGCCCCTCGCCAATGTTATCGCACAGAAACGCTTAATATAACTTCATTGCAAGGATGCACAAAAAATGGCCATAGAAGCCCCCCTGAGCAAATATAAGAAAAACAACCTTAAACTCTACATCACCCTCTGCATCATCCTGGCAGGCTGGTTTGCTTATGACGGCTACTACAACGAAACCTTCATAAAAAAACACACCGACTCATCCGGCAAACCCGAAAGCACCCTGACCTTCAATCGAAAGTCGCCCCCGTATCTCATCGCTGTTGCGGCCCTTCTGTGTGTGTATGCGTTCGTAACCAGAAACAAAAAGCTTATCGCCGATGAAACCGCCCTCACCGCAGGCAGCCTGAAAATCCCCTACGCTTCCATCGAAAAAATAGATAAAACCCATTTCGATTCAAACGGATATTTCATCATTACGTACAAAAACCCGCAGGGCGTTCCCGCCGCATTGAAACTCTCCGACAGGACCTACGACAACCTGCCCCCCATACTCGATGCCCTCATCGCAAAAATAACTTGAAAACACTCGAAACTTCGCTTAAACTTCAAATCGTCAGCCGCAAAGTTTGCTTTTCAGGAAACCGACAATCACAATGAACTACTGTGTCATAGGATTACAATGGGGCGATGAAGGCAAGGGCAAAGTCGTCGACATCCTCGCCGAGAATAGTGACATTGTTGTCCGCTACAACGGCGGCGCAAATGCAGGCCACACAGTCGTCCTCGAAAACACCTCCTTCGCCCTCCACCTGCTGCCCAGCGGTGCCGTTCGGCCCGGCACAGGCTGCGTAATCGCAAACGGCGTTGTGGTCGACCCTGAAGTCCTGCTCAATGAAATCGACACCCTCGCCGCCAAAAATATCTCCCTCGCCAACCGCCTCTTCATAAGCGAAAATGCTCACGTTGTCCTCGACTACCACAAAAGAGAAGACCAGTTGCGCGAGGAAGCCCTCGGCAAAAACAAAATCGGCACAACCATTCGAGGCATCGGCCCCTGCTACGCTGACAAGGTCGGCAGAAGCTTCGCCGTCCGAATGGCCGACCTCCACGACCTCAAAAACCTAAAGACCAAACTGAAAACCATAGTCGAATTCAAAAACAAAATCTTCGCCTCGCTCTACAACGCCGAACCGATGAACGCCGAAACCATCTTTGAAAAATGCAAAATCTACGCCGACAGGCTTCTGCCTTTCGTAACCGATACAACCGAGCTTCTTCACAAATCCATCGCCGAAGGCAAATCAATCCTCTTCGAAGGTGCGCAGGGTTCTCTCCTCGATATCGACCACGGCACTTTCCCCTTCGTCACCAGCTCAAACGCAAGCGCCCTCGGTATGCCCGCAGGCTGCGGCGTCCCCGGCAAACTGGTCGACAAATTCTTCGGCGTAGCAAAAGCATACACAACAAGGGTCGGCGCTGGCCCATTCCCAACCGAACTCGACAACGATATCGGCCAATACATCCGCGAAAAAGGTCACGAATACGGAACCACCACCGGCAGGCCCCGCCGTTGCGGCTGGCTCGACGCCGTCGCCCTGGCTTACTCCATCGCCCTCAACTCCGTCGACGAAATTGCGATGATGCACCTCGACACCCTCGCAGGCCTCAAAGAGTTGAAAATCTGCAGGGCCTACAAAATCAATGACCGCCAGACCACCTTCTTCCCCGCAAACACTGCCAGGCTCTCGCAGGCCCAGTGCCTTTACGAAACCGTCCCCGGCTGGGACCAGGACTTAACTAACGTCAGCAGCTTCGCCGATTTGCCCCCAAATGCAAAAAAATACATCGCTCTTATCGAAAAAATTACCGGAAAACCAATCACCATTATCGGCGTCGGCCCAAAACGAACCCAGACAATATTTAAATAATTCTGCTCTTAACAATTGCATAAAAACGCTGAAGAAAAACTGAAAACAACCGCCGACCGGCTCGGCCTCACCCCCGACCAGATGCCCCGTCATATCGCAATAATTATGGATGGCAACGGCCGATGGGCGCAAAAAAAAGGTCTGCCTCGCGCCGAAGGCCACCGGCAGGGCGGCAAAACAGTCGAGGCCATCGCTTTGCACTGCGTCGACATCGGCATCCAGTCCCTCACCATTTACTCCTTCAGTATGGAAAACTGGAAACGACCCAAGGACGAGGTCGACGCCCTGATGCACCTTTACGGCGAATACCTCATCAGGATTCGACCCACCTTAATGAAAAACAACGTAAAGCTCGTTCATCTCGGCAGGCTCTCCCAGTTGCCCCCCAATGTGCAAAAAGCGCTTACAAAAACCATAGAGCTGACCGCCGCAAACACCGGGATGATACTCGCACTCGCCCTCAATTACAGCAGCAGGGCCGAAATCATAGACGCCGCAAAAAAAATCGCTCAGGAATATAAAGATGGCTCCCTCGCCCTCGACGACATCGACGAAAACTGCATCAGCCGCCGCCTCTATACCGCCGGCCTGTCCGACCCCGATTTGCTCATCAGGACTGCAAATGAAATGAGGGTCAGCAATTTCCTTCTTTGGCAGATTTCCTACAGTGAATTTTACGTCACCGATACCCTTTGGCCCGACTTCACCGGCAAAGACCTCGAAAAAGCCATCCTCACCTATTCGCAGCGCTCCCGCCGCTTCGGCTCCGTCACCCAAAAATAACCCAGTAAGTTTGCCTGTTTGAACTTCCTTGAAGATATTAGTCCTCCACCCCAATCCTGTCGCAGGGTCGCACCCTGGGGCAAACACAACTGCTGAGGACTGATAATCCCTTGATTAAAACGGCTTCGTGCAATGTATAAGCAAATTAAAATAGAAGAATAAGAAAAAACTTAAAAATTTTGTTGACACCGGTTAGCGTTATAAGTATAATATACTATTATAGTTATGACATTTTATCCTTTCTTGCGTATCATGGTTTTTAGTTTTTTCCTATAGCGTGTCGAAATAGTTAATGGTAAACTAATCGTTTAATCAAACTGAAAAAATAATTAGTTGCAGAAGAATAATTTAGGTGATAGTGGGGAGCCATATTATGGGCGATAACCGGACCAGAGAGAAATCACCGGACAAATCGCAGTCTCCAAAGGGCAAGATTCCTGCGAAAACTTCACCTCAACCTAGTGAGGAACAGTTTCGAATAGGTGACCGGGAGAAGGCCTTGCTTAAAGATCTCTTCGATTGGAGCGATAGATCAAGTGAAACTCACTGGGTGCTTGGCAGACCACTGGGTGCACAAGGATAGCACCGAAGTAAAGGCCACCCAAGATCAGCAACTAACAAAAAGGGATTTAGAGAAAAAACCACGCCTATGAAGGATGCTTTCGCCCAAAAAGTTGAAAAGGTTCAACCCTGCGATCCTCAAACTATTTCCTTCTTCGAGCTAATCGAATCTATCTGGAAAGGTCAAAACAATCAACCCTTTCATCGTTTCTGCACCTTAATGCGGAAAATGCATGCACTCTCGTACGTCCACGAGAAATTGATTTTAAATCAGGAGCTCTTAGATGAACAAGAGATGTTGCGAATTCGCCTTAAGTCTGATGTTGACCTCACAGCAGAACGGCTAACGTTTTTTGCCTCATTGCCGGAATCACTTGAATGGGGCGATCCAGTACAGCTACCAGAAAATCACATCCTGGGGTATGCTGTTATTGTGAAGGTTATGAAGGGTACTCAGCATAAGGTTACATTTATGCTGGAATCTGTTGTTCGTCCACCTTCCGTTGTAATTATTCCTGAGAACGAGAAAATTTTTATTGCACCAATAACCAATTATTATTTGCACAATTCGAAGTCCTTCGAAATTGTCTTGGGAACTCAGAAACAATCACGGTCATTCTCGTTTGACGGGAGTTTTTTCGCTCAGCAAAATGGTTTGACAAGCGTGTGTGCTCATGCTGCCTTGAGAACTGCAGTGAATAGTTCGGGTATGCTGAATGTCCAGAAGCTAACCAACAGATATATCAACGATTCTCTGAAGATTAGTGACTACAATCCGCAGGGGGGACTCGACAAGAAACAGATGGAACATGTCGTGAGGAGTTTGGGACTTCATTTTCATAGCGCAAATTTCCTTGAGAACACGGCCATTGAATACGACCACTTTTTGTATCCCTCTCTGGAATCAGGGTTTCCGACAATACTTGGCTTGGAGCGGTGGGATACAGATAGTAAGTCGCCAATCGGTCATGTCGTGACAGTCCTCGGCCATACTATGAACTCTGACAGATGGGAACCTGAGGCGCGACGTGGGTATGGTAATTATCCCTTAAAGCCATATATCCCTGCTGCAGAATGGTGCTGCCATTATATAATTAGTGATGATAACTATGGAATGTACGGTACGCTACCGACCGAGTCCTTACGTAATTTTATCGTGCCTACGAAGAATCCCAACCAACATGTGAGTATGGCAATCTCGCTTGTTCCGAGCGATGTTGTGCTTCCCGGTTACCATGCAGAGCAACTCGCCATGTACAAGGCCAAGTGGCTAATAAATAATATATCTCTTAATCGGCCTAGAAAATGGCATGAACGAATGAGAGGAAAGGATATTGTCTGCCGCACGTTACTCTTAACCAAAAAGATTTATTTGAAATTTATACGGACTCATAACGATAGGATTACAGAAGAACAGGAGAAATGCTTGGATGCGTTGCCCGAATATATTTGGATATCAGAGATTAGTCTTCCGGATATTTTTACAGGTAATAAGCGCAAGCTTGGTGATGTTGTGATGCGAGCCAACGCCACTCGAGAAGAATACGAGAGGGACGAAAGTCTGGCCTTCGCGTGGTTTCCCGGTTTCGTTCAGCTTGGACATCAGTTAAATTGGAAAGAGGGATGGGCAATAGAAACACACATCCCTTTATTCAGATACAAAAAACGCCCCCCATTGGAATGGTAAATAAACATAGCCTCTTTTTTACCGGTTCACTATCATGAGCTTACTGCGTAATATTTGCTACTCAGTACATACAAGCCCACTTCTTTCTTGCCTTCGTTATGGATGTTTAAATTTCGATTCGCAAATTTGTTTCGAGTTTTTTCTACGAGCATCCAGTACTCAGCATCGAGAGTCGTCTTCGCGCTTTTGCCTTTTTACTTCTTGTCCGCCGTAGCCTTGGCGAAGGAGGATTCCTTTTCCTCTTTGCACGCCAAATCTTGTTTCCCGTTCTCCGTGTAATCCGCGATTAAACCATTTTTAATTTCAACCAAACTCGCAGGGAGGTAATAAAAAAAATCGCAAATCCCGATAAATCGGGACAAATCCCCTTACTCCTTATTCCATAACAACTTATCTTTCTTCCTATCCCCTGCACCCTATCCCCTATCCCCTGATTTTCAGCTCAAATGTGCATCTCCACCCAATTATAGGGAGCGGCTGTGTTGGATTTTAGGAATTTTTTATAGATATTTTTGGAGTCCATAAAGTTTTATTCCTAATCATTGTATTCAAAATAATCAAAAGTTTTCGCATACAA
>Ga0315282_10001317_pt1 | contig 47167 bp, 49 predicted proteins | sample YL17G07_20_MG_FD_203693 | JGI IMG/M metagenome (GOLD analysis project Ga0315282, IMG submission 203693) | Sediment microbial communities from Yellowstone Lake, YNP, Wyoming, USA - YL17G07_20 | ecosystem: Environmental > Aquatic > Freshwater > Lake > Sediment | place: USA: Wyoming | collected...
AAACCTTGGCGCGATTATAGACGGTATCCTGTTTTTACAGTTTTTGACATAGAGAAGATTATCAAATGGCGCAATACCATAAAATTGAGCAAAGAACCGAATGTTAGAAGGGATATTGATGATTTTCTGTAACACCTTAATTTACAACGAGATAACTCGAAAAAGCACTTTTTGTTTTACAGTTTTTGACACCCCTTGCTAGAAAGCAAAAATTTACATAATATTTTGTGATGGAAGAAGTTATGACAAAAAAGGTATTTATAAGGACGCTGGGATGCCAGATGAACGTCCGCGATTCGGAGGTAATTTGCGGCCTACTAACGACTATCCCTGCCTGCCGGCCAGGCAGGGACTATCGACTAACGACTAATCCGGATGAAGCAGATATTGTTATCTTTAATACCTGCTCCGTGCGGCAGCATGCTGAGGATAAGGTGTGGAGCGAGATAGGCAGGTTCGCGAAGTTAAAACAAGGCAAGGGACAGTCCCCTGGGGGGACAGTTAAAAAGGTAAAAAACCTTGGGGACAGTCCCCAAAAGGCGGGGACAGTCCCTATTATCGGCGTGATTGGCTGCATGGCGCAGAATTACGCTGAGGAGATTTTTAAAAGGGCGCCAAGGGTAGATTTTGTGGTGGGGCCGTCGGATATACATAAAATACCCGCTATAATCAATAAGCTATCCTTAGCAAGGCCTGCGTTATACGCTGCTAAAATCTGGGAAACGGATAGCCAAATTCGGCCTGAGGAAATTTATCATACGGGTTTTTATCAAGATAAAGAACATGCCTTTATAGTAATTTCCGAGGGCTGCTCGAATTTCTGTTCCTATTGCCTGGTGCCTTATGTGCGCGGGCCTTTGCATAACCGTAATCACAGGGATATACTGAAAGAAATCCAAGAGGCAGTAGATAAGGGCATTACGCAGTTTACGCTCTTGGGCCAGAATGTCAATGCCTATCAATATGAAGGCGTTAATTTCGTTAGGCTCGTTAGGCTCGTTAATCTCGTTAAGGGCTTAAAAGGTTTTAGTTTTATTACTTCGCATCCTAAAGATACGTCAATAGATTTATTTAAAGCTATTGTAGATTGCGATAAGTTGAAAAAATATCTGCACCTGCCGGTGCAGGCAGGCTCTGACAGGATTCTAGAGCTTATGAACCGCGGTTATACCCGGAAATTCTACCTGGATTTAGCGCAAAATTATCGTAAAATAGTAAAAGGCGGCCTGCTTACCACGGATATTATCGTCGGTTTTACCACGGAGGCAGAAAAGGATTTCCGGGAGACTTTTGACTTAGTAAATAATATGGAATTTGATTCTGCTTATATTTTTAAATATTCTCCCCGTCCCCATACAGAGGCGCAGAAATTAAAAGACGATGTGACAAAAGAAGAAAAGGAAAGAAGGCACAAGGTAATCCTAGAGTTACAGAAGGGAATATCTAAGAAGAAAGGTATTAAATTCAAATGACAAAATCCCTGCCTGCCGGCAGGCAGGCAAAGCGCAAAATAAATTCAAAGTTCAGATATCAAATGCCAAAACAAAAGTTTTTTCATTTGTGCTTATGTATTTGTGCTTATTTTGTCATTTGTGCTTATGTATTTGGAATTACCAATGCCTATGCCTTTGATTTAGAAAAGATCAAGGTATCTTTCCTGAAAGGTGATTATAAGTCGGCGATAATAGAGGGAGAAAAGATACTTGCCCAGGATGCGCATCCTGGCAATATAGATGAGCTTTACTATATCCTGGGCCTAAGTTACCTAAAAGACGGCAATTACCTGCGCGCCTCTGATATTTTTGAAATAATCTTAAGGGAATTAAAAGATTCAAAATTCAGGGAAGGGGCTGAGCTTGGTTTGGGCGATAGTTATTTTTTAAGGGGGGATTTTGATACTGCGCGTAAATATTATGAGGAGTTAATTGCCTCTACCGGAAACGTTAAATTGAAGGCAGAGGCTTTTTACCGGCTCAGTCAGCTCGCCTTCAAAAAAGGGGATACTGCCCGGGCAAAGGAATATCTGGATAAGGCAAAACAGGATTATCCTCTTAACCCGGAATTAGAACTGAATAAGGATTTGAATAAACTCTCCCGCGCCTCTGGAGATATTTATTATACGGTGCAGGTGGGAGTTTTTTCTAAACAGGAGAATGCCGCTGCCTTTCGCGATAAATTAAGCAAAAAGGGTTTTTCCGCCTATATTGATGAGGCAGAGTTTGAGGGCGTTAAGGCATACCGGGTGAGGGTCGGTAAGGTAAAGTCGCCTCAGGAAGCAGCGCAATTGGAAAGCAATTTATCCGCGCAGGGCTACCCCACAAAGATATACCCCTAATGGCAAAGCGCTTATCGCAGGCCGCTTATCGCAAACCAAAAGATAAGAAAAATAGAATTATTTTTATCGTCGGCCCTACTGCCGTAGGTAAAACCGCAGCGAGCGCCATATTAGCCGGCAAAATCAATGCCGAGATTGTCTCCTGCGATTCTATGCAGGTATATCAGGGGATGGATATCCTCGCTTCCTGGCCTCCGCCTGTTTTAAGAAAGAAGATAAGGCATCATCTGATAGGCATTATCCCCGCGCAAAGGGAATATGATGTCTCCAGATACCGTAAAGAAGCGCTGAAAAAAACCAGGGACATTATCAAAAGGGGCAAGGTCCCGCTCTTTGTGGGCGGTACAGGCCTTTATCTGTCAACCCTCCTAGACGGTATATTCGATGCCCGGGTCAGGGATAAAAGTATACGGCAGAAATTGTATCAAGAGGCGCAAAAGTTGGGCAGCATAAAACTGCACGCAAGATTAAAACAGGTTGACCCCGCGGCTGCGCTCAAAATACACCCGAACGATACCAGGCGCATTATACGGGCCCTGGAAGTCTTTGAAAGCACAGGCAAACCGATATCCTGTCTGCAAAAGCAAAGGAAGGGCCTTGTTTCCAAATACGAGGTGGTGATTTTCTGCCTGAATATGGAACGCTCGAAGCTTTATCAAAGGATAGCAGAGCGGACAGAAAAGATGTTTAGCCGGGGATTAATCCCGCAGGCACAAAGGCTTCTCAAAAGCCGCTTAAGCAGGACTGCTTCTTATGCCATAGGGCTTAAAGAATTAAAAGGCTGCTTTGACGGTTTGTATGATGTAAAGGAGGCAAAGCGCCTGATACAGCGCAATACCTGCCTCTATGCCAAGCGGCAATTAACCTGGTTTAGAAAGGATAAACGCATTATCTGGCTTAATGTCGCCAGCAGCCAGAAGCCAAGCAGAGTGGCAAACAGGCTTTTCAGGAGAATAAAATTATATTTGACTTAAAGAAAAAATATGTTATACTTTTTACTCTATCAATAAGACTGCTTTTAGGTGAGAAAGACGGGGATTTAGGATGCTCAAGAAGACCTATACAGCTAAAAAAGAAGATATTAAACGCAAGTGGTATCTGGTGGATGCCAAGGATAAGATATTGGGCAGGCTTGCGGTTAAAGTGGCAGTGCTGCTGCGCGGCAAGCATAAACCCATATTTACTCCGCATATAGATACCGGAGACGGAGTTATTGTCATCAATGCCGCAAAAATCAGGGTTACCGGCAGGAAAATGCAGCAGAAACTTTACCGCCGTTATTCCGGTTATCCGGGAGGCCTAAGAGAGGTGAATCTGGAAACCCTGATGGCCAAGTCTCCGGAAACAGTGGTGCAATTGGCGGTAAGAAGGATGCTGCCCGGCGGGCCTCTGGGCAGGGATATATTAAAGAAATTAAAAGTTTATGCAGGCGACAAGCATCCGCATGCAGCGCAGTCGCCGCAGGCAATGGAGTTGTAAAAAAAATGGCTGAGATTACCATATATAAGGCAGTGGGCAGGCGCAAAGAGTCGGTAGCCCGGGTGCAGCTTATACCCGGCAGCGGCGCTTTTTCCGTAAACAGGCGTCCGTATGAGAAATATTTCTTGCGCGAGACAGACAGGATTATTGTAAAACAGCCCCTGGTTTTGACTGAGAACATAAATAAGTACGATATCGTAGCCAATATCAGTGGGGGTGGTCTGACCGGCCAGGCAGGGGCTCTAAGGCTGGGGATTGCCCGCGTTTTGATTGCGGCGCACCCTGATCTTAAAGACGCTTTGCGTAAACAGGGTTTCCTGACGCGCGACCCGCGCGCCAAAGAGCGCAAGAAGTACGGCCAGAAGGGCGCACGCAAACGCTTCCAGTGGACAAAGAGGTAAAAAAAACTTAAAAAAAGATTATATAGACTTAAAAATAGAAATCCCGCTGGAGAAGCGGGATTCTTTTTTAAATGAAGCCATCGGTAGGGCTCATTGTCCGACGAGAAAATGCTTGCCCTCAAGGATATTTTATGCTATCGTATAAGATATATTTTAAAGGAGGGGTATCAAAGATGATAAATGTAGGGATAATAGGCGCTACAGGCTATGCCGGAGAAGAACTGATCGCCATACTTTTAAAACACCCCCAGGCAAGGATTACGGGTATTTACGCTAAAATAGACAAGCCCTCTTTGATATCCGAGGTATTTCCGAAATTCAAAAACAGGATAGATTTAATCTGCAAGGAACCGGATATAAAGGAGATTATCTCTTGCTGCGACCTGGTATTTCTGGCGCTGCCGCATACTGTCTCTATGGAGATAGCGCCTAAATTATTAAAGGCAGGCAAGAAGGTCATTGATTTAAGCGCAGACTACCGGCTCAAAGACGCCGCCCTTTACGAAAAATTTTACAATGTTAAACAGAAGGATAAATTAAACTTGAAATATGCGGTATACGGCCTGCCTGAGATATACCGGGCAAAGATTAAAAATGCCTGTCTTATTGCCAACCCCGGGTGCTATCCGACGGTAAGCATATTGGCGCTGGCGCCGCTGATAGCTTTGAACCTGGTGGAGTTGGATTCCATAATTATTGACGCTAAATCAGGGGTTACCGGCGCAGGAAGAAAACTGGCCGAGGGTTTGCTTTTCTCAGAGGTAAATGAAGATTTTAAGGCATACAAGATAGACAGCCACCAGCATTCGCCGGAGATTAACCAGGAGCTTTCCAAGTTAGCAGGTAAACCGATAAAGGCAACCTTTGTGCCGCATCTATTGCCTTTAAGCAGGGGGATACTGGCGACGATATACGTTAAAAAAGCGCAAAACGCCGCAAAGCACGCAGCACAAAATGTAATAGGTTTGTATAAGAAATTCTATAAAAAAGAACCTTTTGTAAGGATTAAGCAGGAAGGCAGTTTCCCGCGGCTAAAAGACGTCAGCGGCACTAATTTTTGCGATATCGGGATAAAGGAGGGCGCGGAGAAAATAATTATCGTCGGCGCAATAGATAACCTGTTAAAGGGCGCCAGCGGCCAGGCAGTGCAGAATATGAATATTATGTACCGGCTGGCCGAAGATACGGGTTTGTTGTAATAGCCTTAAAATGAAGATATACAAAAAAGCAATTCTTCCTTTAGGATTTAAAGCCAATGCCTTAGCCTGCGGCATCAAGAAATCAGGAAAAATGGATTTAGCCTTGCTCTATTCCGAGGTCCCCGCAAAGGCAGGCTGCCAATTTACTACCAACACCATACAGGCTGCGCCAATAAAAATCAGCAGGCGGAATTTAAAGGCGGGAAAGAATTTCAGGGCGATAATTGTCAATAGCGGCAATGCCAATTGCTTTACCGGCCCGGCCGGCTTAAGGGATGCACAGAAAATAGTTAAGGCCACTGCTTGTGCGCTGGGGGTAAAAAAAGAAGAAGTCCTGGCAGCCTCTACCGGCATTATCGGCAAGAAAATGCCTCTGGATAAGATTAAGAAAGCAATCCCGCAGCTGGCAGAAGGTTTATGCGCAACAGGTATAGCCAAGGCCAAAAAAGCGATTATGACTACGGATACCTTTGCCAAAGAGGTTAGCCTAAACTTTAAAATCGCAGGCAAGAGGGTTACTCTCTGCGCTATTGCCAAAGGCGCAGGGATGATTGCCCCGCATATGGCCACCATGCTATGTTTTATCTTGACTGACGCCAGTATAACCCAGAGTGCGTTAAATAAGGCTTTATCTCGCGCCGTGGACAATTCTTTTAACTGTATTAGCGTTGACGGCTGTATGAGCACCAATGACAGCGTAATGTGCCTCGCCAATGGCGCGGCAGGCAACCCTGCAATAGGCCTGGATAATAAATTTGCCTTGTTTTTTAAGGCCTTAAATTTAGCCTGCCTGGAATTGGCAAAGATGATCGTGCGTGACGCAGAAGGAGCAACCAAGTTTATTAGCGTTACGCTAAAAGAGGCAAAGAGTTTTCAGGAGGCAAAGAAAGTAGCCTTAGGGATAGCCAACTCCAGCCTTTTTAAGACTGCCCTTTACGGAGAGAACCCTAATTTCGGCAGGATTATCGCTGCCATAGGCGCAAGTAGGGTGGCAGTAAAAGAGGAGGAGATAAAAATAAAGGCAAGCCCCTTAAATAAAAAAGATATCGCTATCACAGTATTTTTAAAGAATGGCAAATCCAGCGCCGTAGTTTTTACCTGCGACCTGACCCCGGAATATATTAAAATAAATGCCGGGTATAATTAAGAGAGGAGAAAATGGAAGAGGCAATTAAGAAAGCAGATGTCCTGATTGAGGCGCTGCCTTATATAAAGAAATTCCATAAGAAGATAATCGTGATCAAATACGGCGGCAGCATCCTGGGAGAGGAAAAAATCAGGAAGACTGTTTTGGAGGATATTGTTTTCTTGAACCTTATGGGCTTAAGACCTGTGTTGGTACACGGCGGAGGGCCGAATATAAGCGAGCGCATGCGTGCATCAGGAAAGAAGACCGAATTCGTGGACGGTATGCGCGTTACCGACGAAGATACGCTGGCAGTAGTAGAGGAGGGGCTGCAGAGTTTAAATGATCTTATCGTAAAGGAACTATCCGAGCTGGGTGGAAAGGCAGCCGGCTTAAACGGTAAGGACAAGAACCTTATTCAGGTAGAGCAAAAAAAGGCAAAAATTGACCTTGGCCTGGTGGGGCATATTACGGGGATAGAGACTAAGATTATCCTGGAGGAATTACATAAAGATAAGGTTGCCGTGGTTCTGCCTATGGGCAGGGGTAAAGACAAGAAGGTTTACAATGTCAATGCCGATGAGGCAGCGGCTAACATTGCCATAGCTCTTAGCGCGGAAAAATTAGTCCTGCTTACTAACGTAAAAGGGATTATGGGTAATCCGGAAGACGCGCATTCTTTTTTATCCACTCTGACTATAGAAGAGGCGCAGGGCCTGATTGAGGATAAGATTATCCAGCAGGGGATGATTCCCAAGGTATCGGCATGTGTGGCGGCATTAAAGAGCGGGGTCAAGAAGACGCATATCATTGATGCGCGCATTCCGCACGGCCTGCTTCTGGAGATATTTACCGACCAGGGAATAGGGACTGAGATAATAAAATAGTTCATAGAGTTCATAGAGTTCATAGAGTTCGTTGAGTTAAGGTAATAAAAAAATGAAGATAGAAGAGATATTTACCAGTTACAAAGATTACATAATGCCCACCTACAGCAAGGTGCCGCTGGTCTTTGTCAAGGGCAAAGGCTCGCGGCTTTGGGATATCCATCATAAAGTTTACCTGGATTTCTTCCCCGGTTGGGGAGTGGGCAACCTCGGGCATTGCCATCCAAAGGTGGTAGAGGCAGTGCGCGAGCAGATAGCAAAACTGATTTTTATACCCAATAACTATTACCATATCCCGCAGGCAAGGTTAGCCGGTCAAATAGTTTACTGGACGTATCCTGCCAAGGTCTTTTTCTGCAATTCAGGGGCCGAGGCAAATGAGGCAGCCATAAAATTCAGCAGGAAATTCGGAAGAGGCAGATATGAAATAATTACTTTTGAGAATTCTTTCCACGGCAGGACCCTGGCCGCTCTCGCTGCCACGGGCCAGAAAAAATACCAGGAGGGGTTTGCGCCCCTGCCCGAAGGGTTTAAAAGCGTCAAGTTTAACGATATCAATGCGGTTAAGTCCGCTCTTGGCGATAAGACAGTAGCAGTAATGCTGGAGTTAATACAGGGGGAGGGCGGCATTAATGTAGCAGAGAAGGATTTTGTTTTGCAAATAAGGAAAATCTGTGACGAAAAAAACCTGCTCTTGATTGTGGATGAAGTCCAGACCGGCGTGGGCAGGACGGGAAAATTATTCTGCTATCAAAATTACGGCATAACTCCCGATATCATGACCTTGGCTAAGGCCTTAGGCGGGGGGCTACCCATAGGCGTAATGGTGGTAAAAAAGGAGATTGCGGATACTTTAGGCCCGGGAATGCACGCCTCTACTTTCGGAGGCTCTCCGGTTATCTGCAAGGCTGCCCTTGCGGTTTTGGAGGCAATACAAAAGGAAAAACTGCTAAAAAATGCGCAAGAGATGGGAGGATATCTATTTTCCCGCCTGAACGCATTAAAGGAAAAGTCAGCGCTGATAAAGGAAGTAAGGGGTTTAGGCCTGATGATCGGGGTGGAATTAAATATAGAGGGCAGGGCCGTCGTGGAAAAATGCATAGAAAAAGGGCTCCTGATTAATTGCGCGCATGATAAAGTTTTAAGGCTTATGCCGGCATTAAATACTACCAAAAAAGAGATTGATAAGGCAGTCGGTATATTACAGAACGTAATGGAGAGTTTATAGCATGAAAAAAGACCTTATTTCCGTCAAGGATTTGACTGCGCGGGAAATTGAGAATATCTTCCTGCTTACGGATAAACTGAAAAAAAACAAAGCCAGATTCAGCAAGACTTTAGCCGGCAAGACTCTTGTACTGGTCTTCCAGAAGCCCTCTAACCGGACAAGGGTTTCTTTTGAAGTAGGGATGTATCAGTTAGGCGGTAATTCCATATACTTAAGCCCGGCAGAGATTAATTTAGGGGTAAGGGAATGCGTAAAGGACGTAGCCCGGACACTCTCGCGTTATTGCGAGGCAATAGTGCTCAGAACCTTTGAGCATAAGAATGTTTTGGAGCTGGCAGAATCAGCCTCTGTGCCGGTGTTAAACGGCCTTTCGGATTTTTCGCACCCCTGCCAGGCACTGGCAGATATTTATACCATAAGAGAGAAATTGAAAAAACTAAAAGGCGTAACTCTGGCCTATGTGGGCGACGGGAACAATGTCTGTAATTCCCTGCTTTTTGCCTGCGCGAAATGCGGCCTTAATATGAAGGTAGGCGCGCCGGCAGGATACGCCCCGGATAAGGCGGTTTTAGAAGAGGCAAAGGCAATCGCCCGAAAAAACAATGCCGCGATAGAGTTGTTGAATAATGCCCAAGATGCTGCCAGCGGCGCGGATATCGTCTATACCGATGTCTGGGCGAGTATGGGCCAGGAGCAGGAGGTGCAGGCGAGAAAAGAGGCCTTTGGAGCATTTCAGGTTAACACTAAATTAATGCAATCAGCCAAAAAAGGCGCACTGGTTATGCATTGCCTGCCTGCTCACCGTGGAGAGGAGATAACCGACGAAGTTATCGATAGTAAGAATTCCATAGTTTTTGACCAGGCGGAAAACAGGCTGCATGTGCAAAAGGCGATCCTTATTACGTTATTGAAATAAGGAGGCGTAAGGTGAGAAAAGAAAGTTTTTCATTAGTGGAATTATTGATTGTGGTGATTATCATCGGTATTCTCGCTGCCATTGCCATACCCACGTATCTGAAGACCAAGGAATCTGTTTTTGATAAAGAGGCCATTACAGGCCTGAAGGCGCTTCAGGTTGGAGAGAAGTCTTACAAGTACGACACAGGCACATATTATCCTTCTGCGGGTAGCGACTCAAATCTCGGCTCGATTAATCATGAATTGCATGTCGCGCTACAGTCGTCTGCCTGGACTTATACCGTATATAGCACAGGTTGCGTACAGGCAGTAAGAACCGGCAAGGCATGGTTTTTAATTATTACCAATAATGAACCCACTACAGGGTCATGCTCTTAAGGAAAAAATGAAAAAAATAATTTTAGCCTATTCCGGAGGCCTGGATACCTCCTGTATAGTAAGGTGGTTAAAGGAAAGAGGGTTTGAAGTAATCTGTTTTATCGCTGACCTGGGTCAGGGTTTAGCCGACGGAGAAGATTTTGAGGCGATAGAAGCCAGGGCGCTTTCTGCCGGAGCCTCGAAAGTATATATCCGCAACCTTCAGGACGAATTTGTGCAGGATTTTGTCCTGCCGGCTTTAAAGGCAGGCGCAGTATATGAAGGCAAGTATATGCTGGCTACTGCCTTGGCTAGGCCCCTGATTGCCAAATACCTCGTTCAGATAGCCCATAAAGAAAAGGCGCAGGTTGTGGCGCATGGCTGCACCGGTAAAGGCAATGACCAGGTAAGGTTTGAAGTTAGTGTCGGGATACTCGACCCTAAATTAGAAATCATCGCCCCGGTAAGGGAATGGGAGTTTAAGTCGCGGGAGGAAGAGATAGAATATGCTGCAGAGCATAATATACCCATAGATGTAACCAAGAAGAAGCCCTACAGCATTGACAGGAATATTTGGGGTGTGAGTATTGAAGCGGGTATCTTGGAGAATCTGGAGCAGGAGCCTCCGGAAGATGCGTATCTGATTACTAAAACGCCGACGCATATAACCGGTTACCCGAGATATATCGAAGTTTATTTTGAAAAAGGCGTCCCTAAAAAGATAGACGGCAAAACCTACAAATTAAAGAAGCTGATCAGCCACTTGAATGAAATAGGCGCTCTTTACGGCGTAGGCAGGTCGGACCTGGTGGAAAACAGGCTGGTGGGCATTAAATCCAGGGAGATTTATGAGGCGCCGGCTGCCACTATATTGCATACCGCGCATAAAGAACTGGAGAGCCTGGCCCTGGACAGGGAGTGCAGCCATTTTAAGGAACTCATCGCGCTTAAATACGCGGAACTGGTCTATTACGGGCTCTGGTATTCGCCTTTAAAGAAAGCCCTGGATAAGTTCGTGGATTCTACGCAGGAGCACGTTACCGGCAGCATAAAATTAAAGTTATTTAAAGGCAATTGCGTAGCAGTGGCTAGAAAATCTCCCCATAGTTTATACAAGAAAGAATTGAGCACTTACGGCGCTAAGGATAAATTTGACCGGAAATTAGCCGAAGGGTTTATCAGGATATGGGGAATGCCTTACAAAAAATAGTCGATAGTCGATAGTCTATAGTCGATAGACGATAGAGGGAGAAAAAATGGCAAAAAAATTGTGGGGTGGGAGATTCGATAAGGAAACAGACCCGTTAGTTGAGGAATTTACAAGATCAATAAAATTCGATCATAAGCTCGCTTTATATGATGTGCTAGGGTCTTTGTTCCATGTGGGAATTTTGGCAGAAGCCGGCTATTTAACCACGATAGAAGCCAATAGTTTAATAGACGAGCTGGAAAAAATTGTAGAGGAAATTAAGACTGGAAATTTTAAAGAAGACCATAATTGTGAAGATATACACACCAATATCCAGAATATATTAGAAAATAAGTTGTCAGGCGATGTAGCTTTAAAGCTGCATATGGCAAGGTCACGAAATGACCAGGTCGTATTTGCAACAAAATTATATTGTAAAGTTACTATGAAAAGTTTGCAGGACGACGGTATTGCTAAGTTAGTTTCTTCTATAGATGAGCTGTTAGTTGAGAATGAAGGCCTTATTGTGCCAGGTTTTACTCATATGCAGCATGCCCAGCCTGTTTATCTAAAAGATTATCTGGGTACATATAAGAAGATGCTATTGAGAGATGTAGAAAGATTAAAATATATCTCAAGTAATATTAAAATAACAATGGGTGCCGGTGCTTTGGCAGGGACTCCTATTAGCTCCGAGGAATATAGCAAGACGGCAAATGAATTTCTCGGCAGTAAAGAACTTAACAAGTTTAAAGAACATTTTCAACTTGAAGCAACCGTAAATTCTTTAGATTCAGTAAGCGATAGGGACTTCGTGATTGAGATTATTAGCGCATTGGCTATAATCGCTATGCATCTTTCAAGATTATCAGAAGATTTAATAATTTGGTCTACGCAAGAGTTTGACTTTGTTGAAATAGATGAAGCTTTTTGCACCGGTAGCTCTTTGATGCCGCAGAAGAAAAACCCAGATGTATTAGAGCTGATAAGGGGCTATGCCGGAAGACTATACGGGAATCTAGTGAGCGTATTAACCATGATGAAAGGGTTACCCCTTACCTATAACAGGGATATGCAGTTGGATAAAGAACCGCTGTTTGATTCTTTTGAAATAGTCTCTTCAGAATTAAGAGTTTTAGCCGGGCTTATCAAGACGCTTAAATTCAATAAGGCCAAGATAGAAGAGCAATTAAAAGACGAATCTTTATACGCCACGGATTTGGTGTATTATCTGGTAGATAAAAAAATACCGTTTACGAATGCGCATACTATCGTTGGAAAACTGGTCAAGTATTCCCTTGATAACGGTATTGAAATCAAAGATATGCCGGAGAATATACTCAAGAGATTTTCCAATAAGTTTACGAAAAAAGAAATTGTTAAGTTATTCGATCCTTTGGTTTCAGTAAGGTCCAAGAAGTCGATTAAGAGGTAATTATAATATATTTTTAGCGGGTGGCACGATTGCACCTTGCCTTAAAGGATGGAGGCACCCGGCCTTATCGGATAGGCCGGTGTCCTGCCTTCTGCAGGAAGAAGCGCCCCGTGCCAGGACCCGCTAAAAAAGCAAACATGCATGAATTTAAATACGTAAATAACCGCTTATATTGCGAGAAGGTAAGACTGGAAGACCTGGCGCTTAGGTTCGGCACGCCGCTTTATGTCTATAGCTACCATACGCTCATTGACCACTTCCATAAATTGCAGGCAGCCTTTAGCGATATCCAGCCGCTTATCTGCTATTCGGTAAAAGCAAATTCTAACCTGGCTATTCTTAAGGCGCTGGTGGATAAAGGCGCTGGGCTTGATATTGTTTCCGGAGGAGAGCTTTTCCGCGCGCTTAGGATAGGGTGCCCTGCGGAAAAAATCGTCTATGCCTCCGTCGGTAAAACCGGCCGTGAAATAGAGGAGGCTATAAAGAAAAGGATACTCTTTTTTAACGTCGAGAGCCTGCCTGAGCTGGAGAGCATTAACCGCATCGCCAAAAGGTTAAACAGAGTAGTAAATGTAGCCATACGCATTAACCCCGACGTAGAGCCCAAGACGCACAAATACATTACTACGGGAAAACTCACTAACAAATTCGGGATAGATTTTAAAAGCGCCCGGCAGATTCTACTCTTGAGGAAGGCTTTATCCGGAGTCAGGGTTTGCGGCCTGCATATACATATCGGTTCCCAGATAACCGAGGCCGCCCCTTTTATCGCCGCCATAAATAAAGTAGTTGATTTCATCGCGCAACTGCGTAAACGGGGAATAGCCTTAGAATACCTGAACATAGGCGGAGGCCTGGGTATTGTCTATGATAAAGAGACGCCCCAGACAGCGCAAAAATTTGCCGCAAAAGCCCTGCCCCTCTTAAAAAGCACTAGGCTAAAGATAATTATGGAACCCGGCAGGTTCATTTCCGGCAATGCCGGGGCCCTGGTTACAAAAGTTTTATACATTAAATCTACGCCGAAAAAGAAATTTGTGATTGTGGATAGCGGCATGAATGATCTTATCCGGCCCGCACTTTACGGCGCATACCACAATATCCTTGCGCTTAAGACAAGGGGCGCTTGGCAAAAGAGAGAGAAGGTAGATATCGTCGGGCCTATCTGCGAGAGCGGGGATTTCTTTGCCAAAGAAAGAAAAATGCCTCCTCTTAAAGAAGGGGGGTATCTAGCGATTATGGGCGCAGGCGCATATGGCTTTAGCATGTCCTCCAATTATAATTCCCGGCCCAGGGCAGAAGAGGTCATGGTGGTTAAAGACCGGGTATTTGTAATCAGGAAGAGAGAATCTTACCAGGATTTGACGGATAAAGAAATGATACCTGCATTTTTGCTGGGTTTATAATGCGCAAAATACAATTTACGAAAATGGTTGCTTCGGGTAATGATTTTACGGTTATCCGGTTATCCCCTGCCTGTCCGGCAGGCAGGGGTTATCCGGTTATCCGGTTAAAAAAGCTGGCCAGGGCAATTTGCGACAGGAAATTCGGCATTGGAGCGGATGGCTTACTTGTCCTTGGGAGAAGTGGAAAAGCAGACCTGTGCATGCGCGTATTTAATGCCGACGGTTCCGAAGCGTCAATGTGCGGCAATGGCGCGCGCTGCGCGGCGTTGTATTTTAGTCGACAGTCCCCGTCACTAAACCATTGGCGGGCAGGCATAGTCCATAGTGTCCAGCAGTTAACCATTGATACGAAGGCGGGAATTATTGAGGCGCAGGTCAGTGGAGATAATGTAAAGATAAAGTTGACTGACCCTAGGGATATACGGCTGGATATTCCGCTTAAAATCAACGGCCGCCTATTAAAGGCCAATTTTATAAATACGGGCGTGCCTCACGCAGTTATTTTTGTCCAGGGCCTTAGCGGCATTGATGTGGCTAATCTGGGCAGGCAGATTCGCTATCATCGCAATTTCGCTCCGGCAGGCACAAATGTTAATTTTGTTGAGCTAGCAGATAAAAGGTCTATAAAAGTCCGGACGTACGAAAGGGGCGTAGAAGATGAAACCCTTGCCTGCGGCACAGGTTCTGTGGCCAGCGTTCTTATCTTTGCCCTGAAAACAGGTTCAGGCAATAAAATACTGGTGCATACGCAAGGAAAAGAAGTTTTAAAAGTATATTTCAAGAGAGATGCTAAATTTACCCCCACACCAACTGCAAAAAAACAAAAGTCAAATACGCAGTTGGTGTGGGGGTTTAGGGATGTATGCTTAGAGGGTAAGGCAAGGATAGTCGCTAAAGGAGAATATTATGTTTAGGGGTTCTATTGTAGCCATAGTAACGCCGTTTTCCGCCAAAGGCGCCCGCCTGCCGGACGGGCAGGGATCCGCCTCCGGCGGAAAAGACGGCAAAGTTGACGAGAAGACATTAAGGGCATTAATCGAATTCCAGATTAAAAACGGCAGTTCCGGAATCCTCCCCTGCGGCACAACCGGAGAATCCGCTACTCTTTCTTTCCAGGAGCACGTAAGAGTTATTGAAATTACCGTTGAGCAGGTCAAAAAGAGGGTTCCGGTTATAGCGGGAACAGGCTCTAACTCTACGGAAGAGGCGATAATGCTCACCCTGCATGCGGCCAAAGCAGGCGCAGATGCCTCTTTGCAGGTCTCTCCTTATTATAACCGGCCGACGCAGCGCGGTTTATACGAGCATTTTAGAAAAATAGCCGATTCCGTGGATATTCCGATTGTCCTTTATAACATCGCCTCCCGCACCGGAGTGAATATCGAACCGGAGACTATTGCGAAGCTCGCCTCTGACTGTAAAAATATTGTGGGCGTAAAAGAGGCCTCAGGCAGCCTTGACCAGATGTCGCGCATCAGGCAATTATGCCCGCCTGAATTTGATTTAATCTCAGGGGATGACAGCCTGACCCTGCCGGTATTGAGCTTAGGCGGGACAGGCATAATTTCGGTGGTGGCTAATATCGCGCCGCGCGATACGGCAGATTTAGTCAGCGCCTTTATCCAGGGAGACATTAAAAAAGCGCAAGTACTGCACTTTAAATTATTGCCGCTGATTAAAGCGGTGTTCCTGGAGACAAACCCTATTCCCGTTAAAACCGCAATGGGGTTACTGGGGATGTGTGATCCGGATCTAAGGCTTCCTCTGTGTGCGATGTCTCCGGAGAACCTGGAGAAATTAAAGAAAGCACTGAAAGAATACGGGCTATTGTAAAATTCATAGGAAAGGAAAACCATGATTAAATTAGGCATTGCCGGAGTAGCGGGGAGGATGGGCAGGCGCATTTTTGAGCTGGCCTCGCTTGACCGGAATTTTGAATTAAGCCTGGCATTAGAGAAAAAAGGCACGCCGATTATCGGCAAAGACCTGGGTAAATTAAAAATCTCATCCAGCCCGGACGGCTTGTTTCTGGTGGATGTGTTTATAGATTTTACCGTGCCCGAAGCAACCGAGGTAAACCTTGATTATGTGGCCAAATATAAAAAGGCGCTTGTGCTGGGGACTACAGGCCTAAGCGAGGCGCAGTTAAAAAAAATAGAAGAGGTCTCAAAAGTTGTACCAGTAGTTTTTTCTCCGAATATGTCTGTGGGGGTCAATGTCCTTTTTGCGTTGTTGCCGGAAATAGCTAGAAGGTTGGGGCCGGATTATAGTATTGAGATAGTGGAGGCGCACCATAAGGGCAAAAAAGACGCTCCCTCCGGCACGGCAAAAAAGTTAGGCCAGATTTTGGCAGAGGCCACAAAAAAAGAAATTCCCATTCACGCCGTAAGATTAGGGGATATTGTGGGAGACCATAGCATTATCTTTTGCGGTAATTCCGAGCGCATTGAAATCAAACACCAGGCGCATTCACGGGATTTATTCGCACTCGGCGCCCTGAAGGCAGCCAGATGGGTTTTTGGTAAACCCGCCGGCCTGTATTCCATGCTGGACGTATTAAAAACGCAAGGCTAATAAATGTTCAAAATATCTAAAAAATTACAGCGCCTGCCGCCTTATCTTTTCTTAGGGATTGATAAAGCAAAAAGAGAAGCACGCTCAGCAGGCAGGGATATTATTGATTTAGGAGTGGGTGATCCTGATCAGCCTACGCCAAAACATATTATTGAGGCATTATATCAGGCAGCGCAGGACCCTGTTTGCCAGCGTTATGCCCTTGACCAGGGTATGCCGGCCCTGCGCCGGGCAATTGCCGGTTGGTATAAAAGAAGGTTCGGGGTTAACCTAAAACCCGATTCAGAAATCCTGCCCTTAATCGGCTCAAAAGAAGGTATCGCGCATTTTCCCCTGGCTTTCTTAAATCCGCAAGACTATTCTTTAGTTCCTGACCCCTGCTATCCACCCTATAAAGGCGGCACCATTTTGGCCGGTGGCAAGCCCTATCTTATGCCCCTTCTGGCAGCAAATGCATTTTTACCTGATTTAAAAAAGATACCTAAAAGTATCTGTAAAGCAGCAAGGCTAATGTATATTAATTATCCGAATAATCCTACAGCTGCAACCGCTGAGAAAGATTTCTACCAAGAGGTAGTTGAGTTTGCCAGGAAAAATAAAATTATAGTCCTTTCGGATTTGGCCTATTCTGAAATAGCTTACGACGGATATAAGCCGGCCAGCTTCCTTGAAGTGGAAGGGGCAGGGGAAGTTGCGCTAGAGTTTCACTCTCTTTCCAAAACATACAATATGGCCGGCTGGCGCATAGGCTGGGCGGCCGGTAATGCGCAGTTGATTTCTGCCCTGGCTAAAGTTAAATCCAATATAGACTCAGGTATATTTTCCGCGGTTCAGTTAGCAGGTATTGCCGCCTTAGAAGGCCCGCAGGAGCACGTAAAACAGATGTGCGGGCTTTACCAGGAGCGGCGCGATATTTTAATCAGCGGCCTTAAGTCTCTGGGGTGGCAGGTGGAACCGCCGAAAGCTACCTTTTACGTCTGGATAAAGGTCCCCTTTAAGATGGGTTCCCTTAAATTTGCCGCGCTTTTACTGGAGAAAGCGGATATAGTGGTTACTCCCGGGGTGGGTTTCGGTAAACACGGAGAGGGTTACATGCGCATGGCCCTTACTGTCCCGCAGGACATGCTCAAAGAGGCGATGGAGCGCCTTAAAAAAATAAGGTAATGGCAATCTGCTATTTAGGTATAGGTTCAAATTTAGGCGATAGAAAGAAAAATATAAAAACAGCCGTTAAGAAAATTGGCGCATTGAAAGAGACCAAAATCCTCAAAATCTCCTCAACTATAGAAACTCTTCCCGTAGGCTCTGTGCGCAAACAGGGAAAGTTTTTGAACGCAGCCTTAAAAATCAAAACTTGCCTTACTCCCGTGCCCCTGCTTAAAAAACTGCAAAATATTGAGAGAGAACTGGGCAGGAAAAGAACCGTACGCCACGGCCCCCGGACAATAGATTTGGACATATTATTTTACGGAAACAGGATTATCCTAAGGAAAGATTTACAAATTCCGCATCCTAAGGTTTTCCAGCGTGATTTTGTGTTAGCGCCCTTATCGGAAATAGCATGCGCATAATCCGCAGCATTAAAGCCATGTCTAAGGCAGTAAGAGCCGGCCGCCTTCAGGGAAAAACCATCGGTTTTGTGCCTACGATGGGTTCACTCCATAGGGGGCACTTAAGCCTGATACGGCGCTGCCGCAGGGAAAATGATACTGCTGTGGTAAGTATATTTGTTAACCCTGCGCAATTCGGTAGGGGAGAGGACTTCAAGAAATATCCGCGCCCCTTACAGCGCGATGCCTCACTCTGCAGGAAAGAAGGCGTAGATATTCTATTTTGTCCCGCGGCCGCAGAAATGTACCCGCGAGGGTATAAAACTTATGTGGAAGTTGAAAATTTGAGCGGCCTCCTCTGCGGCGCCTGGCGCCCCGGGCACTTTCGGGGCGTGGCTACAGTAGTAACAAAACTCTTTAATATAGTCCCCGCGGATATTGCCTATTTTGGCCAGAAAGATGCGCAGCAGGCAGTTATAATAAAACGGATGTCCTCGGATTTGAATTTTCCCACCAAGATTAAGGTCTTGCCTACGGCCAGAGAGAAGGACGGCCTGGCTTTAAGTTCCAGAAATATTTATTTAAGCCGCCAGGAAAGGCATGATGCGCCTGTATTACGAGAGGCATTGCATTTAGGCCGTAATTTGATTAAATCCGGCCTGCGCGATACAGGGAAGATTATCAGCAGGATATCCGCTCTTATCAAAAAGAAGAAATCAGCTAAAATCGATTATATCGCGATAACGCATCCGGGGACCCTTGCGCCGTTAAAAAAGATAAAGGGCGCCTGTCTTATTGCTTTGGCAGTGCGCATCGGCAAGGCCCGGCTCATTGATAATATAATAGTTAAATTCAAATGACAAAGTACAAATTGATACCTATTAAATTCCAAATCACAAGCACCAAATCACAAACAATACCGAATACCGAAAACACAATACCAAAACTAACCTCTTAGTTTGTAATTTTGGTCATTGGGTATTGGGATTTGTTTGTAATTTGTGATTTGTGTATTGTGATTTATAACTTGTGTTTTGGATTTTGTCATTTGTCATTAAAACATATGTCTAAACTGTTAAAGATTGGTATAGTCGGTTGCGGGGCAATAGGCAGTTCTCTGGCAAAGATTATTGCCAGAGAACTTAAGCGGCGGGCAGGAATTAGCGCGCTTTACGATATTGATGCCCAGAAATCAGTCCGCCTGTCCCAGGCGGTTTGCGGTAATAAAGAGTTGGCTGTTCCGGGCCTTGAGCAGCTAATCGCCAGGTCCGACCTTGTAATTGAGGCAGCTTCTGCCAAAAGTTCCTGGAAGATTGCGCAAGGCGCATTAAGGAGAAAGCGCAGTATTATGGTGATGAGCGTAGGCGGCTTGTTAAGCAGGCTTAAGGAATTATCTTTCCTGGCGGCAAGATACGGGGGCAAGGTTTATATACCCAGCGGAGCCATTGCCGGTATTGATGCGCTTAAGGCCGCCGGGGCCGGGAAAATCAGGAAAGTGGTTTTGACCACCCGCAAGAACCCGCTCTCCTTTAAAGGCGTGGAATATATTAAAAGGAGAGGCTTAAGGCTGGATAATATCAGGCAAGAAAAGAGGCTATTCTTCGGTTCGGCAAGGCAGGCAGTAAAATATTTCCCGCAGAATATCAATGTAGCCGCGGTCTTAAGCATGGCAGGTATAGGCGAAGATAGAACGCGGGTAGAGATTATAGCCAGCCCCAAGGTCAAACAAAACGTGCATGAAATCAGGATAGAAGGAGCGGCAGGCAAGGTTTTTACGCGCACGGAAAATATCCTGCACCCGGATAACCCCAAGACCAGCTACCTTGCGGTGCTGGCAGCCGCGGCAACCTTAAGGCAGATTTTAGAGCCCGTCAGAATCGGGACTTGAAAAACATGGGGACGGTTCTGTTTTTTACTGTTTCTGTTTTTTAATTTTAAAAAACAGAACCGTCCCCTAGATTTTAAAAACGAGAGGAGGTGAATTAAAACATGATACAGAAAATAATGAAGTTAGGGGTCAAAAGACAGAAGGGTTACCTCTATTATATTGACAAACGCGGTGACGTCTCTTGCGCCAAGATGGCCAGAGGCAAGAAAAAAGGAGGGAGCCCTAAGAAGGTAGCCAAATGCGGCATCAAAAGGAAAGAGGGTTACCTTTATTTCTTGGACAAAAAAGGCGATGTCTCCTGCGCCAAGATGAAAAGAGGCGGCAAGAGAAAAAAGAAATAAACACCTCGGAGTTCAAAGAAAAAGCCCCTGTAGAATAAGGCCTTATCTGGTTTACAGGGGCTATTTCTTTTGCTATAATTATCACTCTATGGAAGAGTCTATTGTTATTACCGGTGCCAGAGAGCACAACCTTAAAAATATAAATCTTACGCTTCCCCGCAATAAGCTTATCGTGGTCACGGGGTTATCCGGCTCAGGTAAATCCAGCCTTGCCTTTGATACCATTTATGCCGAGGCGAGCCGCAGGTTTGTGGAGAGCCTCTCCAGTTATGCCCGCCAGTTCCTGGAACAGCTGCAAAAACCCGACGTAGAGCATATTACAGGTTTGTCTCCAGCCATTGCCATAGAGCAGAGGCAAGCCGCAGGAAACCCGCGTTCTACCGTGGCCACCCAGACGGAGATTTATGACTACCTGCGCTTACTTTTTGCGCGCATAGGCAGGGTGCATTGTTATTGTTGCGGCCTGCCGATAGACAGGCAGACCTCCCAGGAGATAGTGGAGAGCATAATGGCATTGCCGCAGGGTAGCCAGATACAAATATTGGCACCGCTTGTATCCGGCAAAAAGGGAGAATACCGGGATATCTTCAGCCAGATTCAGAAGGCGGGATTTGTGCGTTGCCGCATTGACGGCAAGATTTATGAAACCGGACAAAAGTTCAGACTGGATAAATACAAGGCACATAATATAGAGGTAGCGGTAGATAGGTTAGTTATCCAGCCGCAGATTAAGAATCGGCTTACCGATTCGGTTGAGACCGCGCTCAAAGTAGGCAAGGGTATTATTATAGTCAACAGTCCACAGTCCATAGTCCACAGTAAAAATAAATCTGTGGACTATTGGACATTGTCGACTGTGGACTATGTATACAGCGAGAAGTACGCCTGTACAAAGTGCGGTATCAGTTACGCCGAAGTTGAACCGCGTAATTTTTCTTTTAACTCTCCCTACGGAGCCTGCCCTGAATGTAACGGCCTGGGCACAAAGTTAGAATTTGACCCGGATTTAGTTATCCCGGATAAAGACAAATCCATAAATGAGGGTGCACTTATCCCCTGGAAAAGAGGCGGCAGGGGTTATATCCTTTATTACCGTTGGCTTATCCGGGAGTTAGCAAACCGGATGAAATTTGACTTGGATACGCCTTTTAAGAAATTAAGCAAAGAGAATCAAAAGGCCATACTTTATGGCGCGGATGAATTTGTGGGCTCCAAACCCTTTGAAGGCCTGATACCGCACCTGGAGAGATTATTCCGCCAGACGCCCAGCGATTATCTAAAAGAGGAAATCTCAAGGTTTATGTCCAGCCTGCCTTGCCCGGAGTGCAAGGGCGCGCGGCTTAAAAAAGAAAGCCTGGCAGTAGAAATATCCGCTAAAAATATCCGGGAAGTAACGCAGATGTCTATAAAAGAAGCGCAGCGTTTTTTCGCCGGCCTGCAGTTAGACAAGAGGCAGAAAATAATTTCCCGGCAGCTCTTAAAGGAAATAATCCAGAGATTGCAATTCTGCCTTGACGTGGGCCTGGATTACCTCTCTTTAGACAGAAAAAGCGCCACTCTCTCCGGAGGAGAAGCGCAGCGCATAAGGCTGGCCACGCAGGTGGGCTCAGGCCTGGTGGGGGTCATCTATATCCTGGATGAGCCCAGTATCGGCCTGCACCAGAGGGATAATGCCAAGCTGCTTTTTACCCTTAAATCTTTAAGGGATTTGGGTAATACCCTGATTATAGTTGAACATGATGAGTCTACCATCAGGAGCGCGGATTACATCGTGGATTTAGGCCCCGGCGCAGGCAGGGGAGGAGGCAAAGTAATTTTTTCCGGCAGCGGCCAGGATTTATTAAAGAGCAGGGATTCCCTTACCGCCCGCTACCTGAATAAAGAGTTGAAAATAGATATGCCCGGCGCGCGCAGGCCCTGGCAGGGCAGGAAATTTATCAAAATAGAAGGCGCCAGAGAGCATAACTTAAAACAAATAGATGTAAAGTTCCCCTTAGGGGTTTTTATCTGCGTCAGCGGCGTATCCGGCTCTGGAAAATCCACGCTGGTGGATGAAATATTATACCGCGGCATCGCGCAAAAATTATACAACTCCAAAGAAAAACCCGGATGCCATAAAAAAATAAAGGGCTTAGAGTTTATCGATAAGGTGATTGTAGTTGACCAGTCTCCCATAGGCAGGACGCCGCGTTCAAATCCAGTTACTTATACCGGGGCATTTGGCCATATCCGGGATATTTTTAGCCGGCTGCCCCAGGCGCGTGTCAGAGGATATAAGCCGGGCAGGTTTTCTTTTAATGTCAAGGGCGGACGCTGCGAGGCCTGCTGCGGAGACGGCATAAAGAAGATCGAGATGCATTTTCTTCCCGATGTCTATGTGAAGTGCGACGTATGCAAGGGCTTGCGTTTTAACGCGGCAACCCTGGAGGTAAAATACAAAGGCAAATCCATCTCCGAGGTGCTGGAGATGACCGTAGAAGAAGCACTGGAGGTGTTTAGCAATATACCTAAAATTAAGAACACCCTTAACTGCCTATATGAAGTGGGCCTGGGCTATATTCAGCTAGGCCAGTCCGCCACCACTCTTTCCGGCGGCGAGGCCCAGCGTATCAAGCTCTCCGCGGAATTAAGCAAGCGCCCTACTGGCAAAACCCTCTATATTTTAGATGAGCCTACTACCGGCCTGCATTTTGCCGATGTAGCCAAGCTTATCGGGGTACTGCAGAGGCTGGTCGAGCGGGGAAACACCGTGCTCGTCATTGAGCATAACCTGGAAGTGATAAAATGCTGCGATTACATCATTGATTTGGGCCCTGAAGGCGGAGACAGGGGCGGAGAGTTGATTGCCTGCGGCTCGCCGGAAGAATTGATAAAGGTAGATAAATCCTATACCGCACAGTTCTTAAGAAAGGTATTGAAGGGTATCTAAAGTAGTGATATATTAATTCCATAATGCCAAAATTCCAAATCACAAATTCCAAATCACAAACAAATCACAAATTCCAAATCACAAACAAATTCCTATCTTGTAAGTTTTGGTCATTGGTTATTTGGTCATTGTTTATTGTTTGTAATTTGTGTATTGTTTATTGTAATTTCTCCCCGTTGTATGCCCAAGAACCGTCCAAAGAAGAGGAGTCGCTCTTCGTCGCCAAAAAAGCCTTTGAGGACGGTTTTTACGACGTCAGCCTCGGCCTATTAGAACGTTTTTTAAAAAACTATCCCCAGTCCTGCGAGCGGCAGCAGGCAGAGTTGCTCATCGGGCAATGCTATTTTCACCAGGAGAGGTTCCTTGATGCCCTGCCCAGGTTTGAAGAGCTGCTTACCCAGCCGCAGGCCAAGGGCTTAAGGGACGCTGCCCTTTATTGGATTGCCGAGGTGCATTTTAAAGGCAATAATTTTGAGAAGGCAGCCGGTTTTTATAAAAGGCTCATAGACGAGTTTCCTAATTCCGCTTATGCTGCGGCTGCCTATTATTCTTTGGGTTGGTGTTTATTCCAGCAGGGTAAGTTTGATGCGGCTTTAGATTTCTTTAAAAGCGTGGAGGAAAAATACCCGCAGGAACCCCAGGCTCAGGACGTATATTTCAAAGTGATAGAGTGCCTTTATAATTTAAAGGATTATGCCGGCTTAAAGGAAAAAACCGGATATTACCTTAAAGCGCATTCCAAAGACTCCAGCCGCCTGCCTTACCTTTATTTTTATCTTGCCGAGGCAGACTATTACCTGAACGATTTTAATAGCGCCATAAAGGAGTATACAAAAGTTATACAGGACAGTACGGACGGAAAAATACAGGCATTGTCCAGGTTGGGGACAGGCTGGTCTTACATTAAATTAAAACGTTATAACGAGGCCCTGGAGGCCTTGAACCAGATTCAGGCAGAGGCATTAGAAAAAAGAAGCGCCGATATTTTACTGCTGGGGGAGGCCATTGCCCTATCTGAGATGAACAGGCCCAGCGAAGCAAAAGATATATATGAGCAGCTGCTTAAGAACACAGCCGACCCGCTGGTATTGATACAGGCATACCTGGGCAGGGCCGATGCGCTTTATAACCTGTCCGAATATGATGAGGCGGTCAGGGTTTATAAGGAGGCGCTGGAGAGGCTCAATAGCGATATCCCGGCGGATATAGTGGACAAACTGCATTACAGCCTGGCCTGGGCGTATCTTAAGCGGGGGGAATTCAAAGAAGCGATAAGGGAATTCCAGAAGATTGTGAGGTCCAGCGACGACAAGATTTTTAAGATAAGCGCGCTCTGTCAGATAGGGGATGCCTATCAGGATTCAGGGGATTTTGCCAGGGCCGAGGAGACCTACGATACAATATTAAAAGATTATGGGAATAGTTTCTACGCGGATTATGTGCAGTATCAGCTGGGCTTGATTTTCTTGAAGTCTTCCAATTATGACGGCGCTATATTAAGTTTTTTAAGCTTTAAGAAAAATTTCCCGGTTTCAAAATTATTGGATAATGCCGCCTATGCCTTGGGCCTGGCTTATTTCCAGAAACAGGATTATAACTTAAGCCGCGAGGTCTTTGAGAAATTCCAAGATGAATATAAGGAGAGCGGCTTAAGGCCGCAGGCGAGCTATCTTTTAGGCACCAGCCTCTATAATCTCGGTAAATTCAATGAGGCAATAGAGGTATTCAAGAATATAATCCGCAGTTACAATCAGGATACCCAGTTAGTGCAGAAGGCAGAATACGAAATAGCGGATTGTTTCTATCAAATGGGTAATGAGAGAGAAGCGATGGAAAAGTTTAAGGCGCTGCGCTCAAGATATCCTGACTCCAGCCTCACCGCGGAGGTTATGTGGTGGCTGGGGGAATACTATTACCGGCATAACCAGTGGCAGATGGCGCGCAGGTATTTTTTCTCGTTGATACAGGATTTTCCCAAGAGTAACCTCGTTGCCGACGCCTATTATGCCTTAGGTTCGAGTTTTGAGGAAGAGGAAAAACATGAGGAGGCCATTGAGAATTTTAAAAAGGTAATAGGGTTAGGCAAGACTGACCTTGCCGGACAGGCAGCTATTGCCGTAGCCGACATATATGTCGAACAGGATAGGCCTGAGATGGCTATAGAGGCGTATAAGGATATCCTAAAAGATTACCCCAATTTAGCCACTCTGATTTATCCTAAGATGGCAGACCTGCTTTGTAAAGCCGGTGATTACCCGCAGGCAATGGATTTTTACCGCAAAAGCCTGGATATAGTGCCGGTCAGGGAAATGCCGCAGGTCCAGTTTAAGCTCGCCGAGGTTTTACAGACGCAGGATAAGGCCGATGAGGCGATAGAGGAATACCTTAAGGTAACTTACCTGTATGCGGAAAATAATGATTTTGCGCTAAAGGCGCTTTTGAGGGTAGCGGCAATCTACGAAGGCAAGGAAAATTTTAAGGAGGCAGAGAATATCTACAAGAGGGTCCTGGCTATGAATACGCAGGAGGCCAAATACGCGCAGGAGAGGATAGATTGGATAAGAGCACACGTAAAATAAAAAACAGAAGAGGAGGAGAAAGATGGATCTTTACAAGATGAATTTATGGCAGGTGTTTTTGGCAGGAGGCCCGGTGATGTGGCCGATACTTTTATGTTCTATATTTGCCCTTGCCATAATTTTGGAAAAATTCTGGCACTTGCACAGAATAGGCATAGATGCCCAGGGTTTTCTAAGTAAGGTTATGGATAAGGTAAAACGCCGCGAAATAAAAGAGGCATTACAGATATGTGATAATACCGCCAACCCCATTGCTAATATCTTAAAGGCAGGTATCTTAAAATACGACCGGCCGCGCCAGCAGATTACAGAGGCGATTGAAGATGCTTCTTTGCACGAGATACCGCGGATAGAGAAAAGCCTGCCTACCCTGGCGACAATAGCCCATGTCTCGCCGCTGTTGGGTTTATTGGGTACGGTTACGGGCATGGTCAGGTGTTTCCAGACTATACAGGCAAAGGCAACGGCCTTTCATCCGGTCTCTCCCGGAGATTTAGCCGGCGGCATATGGGAGGCACTGTTAACTACGGTTGCCGGGCTGGTTGTGGCAATACCTACTTTCGTTGCCTATAATTATCTGGTCAGCCGTGCGAATAATTTCATCCTGGAAATGGAGAAGGCCGCGACAGAGCTGGTTAATTTCTTAACGGAGTAAGCAGGAGGCAAGCTATGTATTTTAAAGGCCGGATGGAACTGGAACACGGGCTCAAACAAATAGATATAGCGCCATTGATAGATATAGTATTTCAACTGCTGATTTTCTTTATGCTCACCTCTACTTTCGTGATGCAGGCCGGGGTAAAGGTGAATTTGCCTAAGGCAGTAACCAGCGAGGCAGTGAAATACGAGAATGTAGAAATACTCATTACAGGCGAAAACGTAATATACCTAAGCAACAAGGTGCTGAATCTGCAGGAATTAAAGGCGTTTTTTAAACAACTATCAAAGCGCAACCAGATGATCCTGCTCAAGGCCGATAAACACGCCTCTTTAGGCAGGGTAGTAGAGATTTGGGATATGGCGCGTGAGGCGGGGATAACCCAGATAAATATTGCCACTAATCAGGAATGAAAAATACTGCCCTAAACAGGGCTGTTTTTATTTCTTTGCTCGGGCATTTAACCGCATTCGGTTTTTTCAGCTTTTCCTTCGGAAAAATCCTGCCTGCGGCAGGCTCCACCCCGGTTTTATTTTGGGGAGCGATATTAGAGCCTATGAATTTTAAGCCGGCTATTAAGCTGAGGCAATATACGGATAGGTGTATCAGCAAGATAGATGCTTCGCTGATAGCCAAGGCAAGGCCTTCGGCAAACCCGCCTTGCGTTTACGGCTATTACCTGAAACCGCAATTAAGCGCGCCTTTTAATACGCAGAAGACCGGCTTTGTCAGTAAATCTTCCGTTTGGCTCTTTCCCGGGAGAAAGGAATCCGTAATTATCTTGCATCCGCCGCTTCCTTACGGTTTTACCCTTTATTTCACGGACAGGCAGGCAGCACATGTGGAGCTGGCCTTTAAGATAGTGCCTTACGGAATCAGAAACTCCGTACTGGTCAAAAGAAAGGTATCTTCCGGCAACTTGGAAGTGGACTTGTTAAGCCTGCGTTATATAGGGCATTACCTTTTTATACAACAGGCGCGCTTTAATCCCGGCAGCTGGCAGAGCGTAAAGATTGACCTTTTTAGCAAAGAATGATTAGCATAGACTTTTCCCTGGCTGTAGCCTTGTATACCCTTATCTTTTTAGGTACGGCCCTGGGTGTCTGGATATTGAACAGGCAGGCCAGGGGCAGGGATTTAACCTTAGACCCTAAATTCATCTGGTTCTGTTCGGTATGCACCTATACCTATATTAATACGCGGGAGGAGTCGATTTCAGTTTGTCCGCGCTGCGGCAGTTATAATAAGAAGTAGGCTAAAAACAGTTGACATAAATTGTTTTGATTATAGAATAAGATGAGGAGGCGTAAAAATGATTACTGAAATAGGGATTGTGGCAGGCGAGATATGGCATTATTTAGACCAGCACGGAGAAGTTACTTTATCCACGTTAACCAGAGGGATAGACAGGCCCCGGGATAATATCCTGATGAGCCTGGGCTGGCTGGCCCGGGAAGGCCATGTCATCCTACTGCAGGAAAATAACGACTATAATATAAGTTTAAGAAAAGAATGAAGCGGGCTGCCTTAGCATACAGCAAAAAAGGTATTGTGCTGGCCCTGGTCGTCAGCATGGTGTTGATTGTTTCGGTATTAATAGGCGTGGCCTTGCGCATCGTCTCAAACCAGTCCCGGTTTACCCATCATCAAGTCAGCCGTATCCAGGCCTATTATGCCTCTATGGCAGGCATAAATTACGCCTTTGAGAAATTAAGGCGTAACGAATGGCCCCAACCAACCTCAGGATATAATATCTATACCCTTGGTAGCACAGGAGGCATTGTTGAAACAGAATTCCCGCATTCAGTACATATGGTTACCATTGCAGTTGCTTATAGGGGAACATATCTTACTGTCGGCGGCCGACCTATGCTCGGTTGTAATCCTTGTGCGCCTCCTAGCGGCGTGAATATCTGTATTTGCTCTAGAGCAGATTACACACCTTCCTAAAATCTCTCCCAAATCTATTATAATCTAAGTAAATCTATTATAAAATTATATGTTCTAATTATATAAAATATAAGGCTTTTTTATACTCTGAGTAAGTCTAAGTAAGATTATATTAAAAAACACTTGACAAGATAAGGATTTTATGTTCTAATTAACTTCCCTGTGTTTTAGATTAAAAACATGAAAAGATATGATCAGGCTGATAAATATTGAAGAGTTGGCTGATTATCTACACCTGAAGAAACAGACAATATACAACTGGCTGCATCAGGGTAAAATCGCCGGTATCAAAGTAGGCGGGGTCTGGAGGTTTGACCGCCGGGATATTGATACCTGGCTGAAGAGTAGAAGGCGTATAGTCAAAACAGGAGACAAATAATGGCCTGCTTAGGCATATATTTTGGCGCAAAGGCTATTACTATCGTAGAAAGCCAGGGCCGCAAAGTCATCAATAATATGCAAATACCGCAGCCCGGCCTATATGCTGCTGAAAGCCTGGAAGATAAGGTGCCCTTAGAGGCGAAGATGGTTGAGATTGTCGCCTTATTTAAAAGCGAACTCAGGAGGAATAAAGTAGAAGTCAATGAGGCAACGCTTTGTTTATCGGGCAGGGACCTGATTATCCGCACCTTTCCCATGCCTAACTTGCCGCACGATGAGATGCAGGGCGCCGTGAATTTTGAAACCAAGAAATACATCCCCTTCAAGTCAGAGGAACTGATTTCCGATTTTCAGCTGCAGCCTGACCGGGCCAGCCGCGGCAATATCGTGCTTTTTGTGGGCATAAAAAAGGAGACGCTGGACAGGTACGTATCCATTTTTGACCAGTTAAATATCAGGCTCAACGCTATAGAATATTCCGCGTTCAGTATCTTAAGGATTTTTAAATTAGCCGGCCTTGGCCATAGTGGTATAGCCGGTATTTTTGTAGCTGACCTTAAGGCAGAGGAAGACGCTAATTTTATAGTGGTAGAGAACGGTTTTCCGCTCTTTAGCCGCGATATTGTACTTATGGGGGGGCCGGGAGAATTCATGACCCCTGAAGAGACGGGAAAAGAGGCATTTTTGGAGAAATTAAAGAAAGAAATACGCGTTTCCGTTGATTACTATAAACGCATGTTCCCCGCTAAAAATATACAGAAAATATTTTTTAGCTGTAACGAGACTTGCCGTGGGGAGTTGGAGGCGTTTCTGTCCGAGGCCGGATTCACGGGGCATTTTCTGGATACAACCAGGGTGCTCGGCAAGGATACGCCTGACGCATTAAGTTTTGCCAAGGCCTACAGCGCATCTCTATCCAGGGCGATAAAGACCGGCATCAGGGTTAACGTATTGTTGAGGAGGCCGAAATTAAGACCCACCGAAGAAAAAAAAGGCATTCAGGAAAATGTAATGTCTTTATTGCAGGGGTTCAGGGTCAATTATGCAGTAATTGCCGTAGCCCTCCTGCTCTGTATTGCCACCTTTGCTTTTTCTTCTTACCGTATCCAGCCCTTAAAAAAAGAATTGAACGAAATCATCAAGAGAAGGCAGGCCTTGGCCACAGCCAACCCGCAGGCGCCTTACGAAGAACTGGACTCTGTGAATGAGGAATATAAGCAGAAGTTGCAGGCAATAGAGTCGCTAGTCAAGAAGCAATTCTATGTTACCGGGCCCCTTAATGTCATACCGCGCATCCTTCCTGAAGGCATATGGCTTAATGATTTTTCCTTTAGTGCGGAAGGAAATAAACTGAACCTTTCCCTGCAGGGGGCGGCGTATTTAGGAGACAGCAACAAGGAATTTGGAGCAGTAGATAAGTTCCTCTCGGGCCTGAAGGAAAGCCCGGAATTCTCCAACTACTTCTCAAATATAGAGATAATTTCGCTGCGCAGCGGCATATTCGGCAAAGTGGAAGCAACTAATTTTTCTATTTCCTGCAGGAATTACGAAGGGAAGGATTAATATGGAATTGGCCGCCCTGTTCAATAAATATAAAAACAACATTTTAAATATAGCGATCATTATACTGGCCCTGAGCGTCTCCGGCAAGATCTATCAGGGGGGGGCAAAAAAAATGGATTTAATACAACAGGAGAAAGAAGCGGCGCTGAAGAAAAACGGCATAGTGGCAGAGATTGCCCGGTTAGAAACAGAGATAGTCTCCTATAAGAGCCTTGTCGGCAAAAAGCACGCTAACGCCGTAATAAATACCTTAAGAGACATTGCCAAAGAGGCCGGCGTCAAAATTACCCTTATCAGACCCGCAGGCGCGCAGAGAGATAAGTATTATACAGAACTTACCTTTGACCTGTCAGTCAGTGCCGTAGATTACCATGCCCTGGGAAAATTTATCAGCAAAATAGAAAGCAATAAAGAGATATATATAGTGGAATCTATGGAGATAAAGCCTGGAGCCGGTAGCCAGGAGACAATAGGTATCGCTGTTATCGGTTCCGTTAATAAGGAATTAGCCGCAAACATAAGATTAAGCACCGTGGAGATGGCGGATTGATGCCAAAGATGAGGCCGGTATTCATAATTTTCCTTTTAGCCGTCTTATTATTTCCGTGTCTTCTGCGCACGGAAGTTAGTTGTGCGCAGGAGCAGAAAGAAGGCCTGGATAACCAGGAATCGGTTACAAGGCCGACGGTAGAGTACGTAGCGGATAAATTAAGGGACCCCTTTGAGGGGGTTATCACAGAGGAGACCGTTATGGAAGATAGCCACGCTCAGGCAGTGGTAACACCGCAGCCTGAGCCTCCTTCTTTAGTGGTGCAGGGAATAATCTGGGGAGGGGATTTTAATCAGGCCATTATTAACCATAAAGTTGTTAAGGCAGGGGATACTATTGAAGGGGTGCGCATTGTCAGTGTTGATAAAGAGGGTGTGGCGGCATTATTTGAAGGCAGGCAGTACACAATACCGTCTCCTGCAGCGACAAAACCCCCTAAAAAGGATGGGGATATTAAGGAGGATAAAAATGAAAAAACCCTTTAACTTTTACGGCTTAATTATCCTGTTTTCTTTTTTCTTGTTTCCTGCCGGGTTAGAGGCGGAGGCGAAATTGCCTGTTTTGGAAACGCAGCCGCTTATCTCAATGGACCTTCAGGATGCCGGCCTCAAGGATATACTGAAGATGCTTTCCATACAATCCGGCCTGAACTTCATCGCCTCAGAGGGAGTGCAGGAGAGAAAAATAACCCTCTATCTGGACAATGTCCCGCTGGATAAGGCAATGGACAAGCTCTTTAAGGCCAATAACCTCTCTTATGACCTGGATAAGGGTGCCGGCATATTTATCGTCAAGGATTGGGGCAGGCCGCAGGTAGAAACAGTGACGCGCGTATTTTACCTTAAGCACGCTACGGTTTCCACCTCTTCGCTTAAGAAAGAAATAGCTTCCCAGGAAACTTCTGCCGCCGGTGCGTCAAGTAGTTCTACAGGTTCTTCCACTACCACTGGTTCGCTGGCCGGCTCTTCCGCTACCGCTTCGGGAACTTCTTCCACTCAAGCCGAGGAGGAATTCGGCATTACCCGGGCAGTGAGGAAACTTCTCTCTGAGTTCGGCTCGGTAATTGAGGACCCGCGCACAAACAGCCTTATAGTAACGGACGTACCCAGTAAAATAGCGGTTATTACGCAGGTGATAACCGCCCTGGATGTGCCTGTGCCGCAGGTAATGCTGGAAGTAGAGATGTTGGATGTGAATAAGAGCACAATAGATAAGTTAGGCATTAAATTCGGCCAGACGCCCATTACTCTGAATACGGTTTTAAAAGGCGCTACCTGGGTGAATAGTTTTCCTTTTGGAGACTGGTTTGGTAAAGATAGCGCTACTACCTTCGGAGCATTCTCAGCTAATGACGGCACCACCAATGCTGCGGTGAGCGCCTATACCATACTTTTAGATTTCTTGAAAACCCAGAGCGATACCAAATACCTTGCGCGGCCCAGGATTCTCACGCTGAATAACCAGACTGCGGAAATTAGGATTAGCGGGAATGAAACGCTTAACGTTACCAACTCTACTCTTTCCGGCGCCTCTATAACCGAGCAGACCAGCTCCCAACCGGAAAAAGAAGAGACCGGCGTTAAGCTGCGCGTAACACCCCAGATTAATGTTGATACCGGTGAGGTTACCATGTTTATTGTGCCTACGCTTAAAGAAGCAGCCACTAATAGCGCTTTTACCACCACTACCCAGATTATTAAAGACGTGGAAGAGCGTTCCACAAAATCACTGGTGCGGGTCAAAGACGGAGAAACGGTGATTATCGGCGGCTTAATCCGCAACAGGTTCTCCCAGACAATTACCAAACTGCCTTTCTTCGGGGACATTCCCGTGGTGGGCGGCTTTTTCAGGCATAAAAATAAGGATACTGATTCAGAGCGGGAATTGCTGGTTTTTATCACCCCGCACATTGTCAAGGATACCAATATCAAACTTGCCCAGGTAAAGAGCGCGGCGCTGCCCGAGAGGGAGCAGGATGTGTTTTCAGGAATAGGCCGCCGCGATTTAGCCATAAACTCAGCGCTGAACAATTTCGAAAAAATAAAGAAATAACCAATATATGCCTCGAGAAAAATTCTTAAAGTTAGGCGAGCTCCTCATAAAAGAAGGGCTCCTCAATGCCAGCCAGTTAGAGCAGGCAATCAGCATCCAGAGAAAGGAAGGCGGCCGCTTAGGGGAAATACTGGTTAAGCTGGGGTTCATCAAAGAAGAACAGATGGTGGCGGTTTTAGGGAAACAGCTGAGCATCCCCTATTTTTCTCTCGGCGCCGGTATGCTTAAACCCGCGGTAGACCAGGGCCTGGAGCATCTCCTGCCGCAGGAATTCGCGGTCAAGAACATTGTTCTGCCGCTTTCCCGGACATTAAGGTCGCTTACCGTGGCCATGGCTGACCCTTTGGACATTATCCTGTTGGATAACTTAAGGAGAATTACCGGCTGTGAAATAAACCCGATCATTGCCACTAAGTCCGATATTGCCAAGGCCGTAGAGGCATTTTACGGCAAGGCAGGCATGTTTAAGGAGGCAGTGGATGCCAGTTATCAGGCGACTTCTCTGGAAGAGGCGCCGCCTGCCGATAGCGAAGCTATCGAACAGGAACTGAGTTTAGATAAATTAATCTCCCGCGCTGAAGAGGCGCCTGTAGTTAAATTAGTGGATTTGATTATCAGGCAGGCAATTGACGAACGCGCTTCAGATATACATATCGAACCGTTCAAGGACAAAATTTCCCTGCGCTACCGTATTGACGGAAAACTTTACGAGATACCGCCTCCTGCCAAGCATATGCACCTGCCTATAGTTTCGCGTGTAAAAATATTATCCAAGCTGGATATCGCCGAAAAGCGGCTTCCGCAGGACGGCGCAATGCTGGTGAGAATCGGAGAGCGGCCCATAGATATAAGAGTGTCTATTATACCGACGATATACGGAGAGAAGGCGGTCTTGAGGATCCTGGACAGGAGTAATGTTGTCCTGGACCTTAATCAGATGGGTTTTGAAGCCAGGCAGCTGGAGGATATACGCAAGGCCGTCAATTCTCCTTATGGCCTGGTATTCCTGACCGGCCCGACGGGAAGCGGCAAAACTACTACCCTCTATGCCATACTCAGTGAGATAAAGAGCCCCACAAAAAACATCATAACGGTAGAGGACCCCGTGGAGTACAAGTTAGACGGTGTCAATCAGGTGCAGATAAAGCCCGATATAGGCCTTACCTTTGCCGCGGCGCTGCGCAGTTTCTTAAGGCAGGACCCGGATATTATGCTGGTGGGTGAGGTAAGGGACCTGGAGACCGCGCAGATTTGTATCCGTTCGGCACTCACCGGGCATCTGGTTTTGAGCACCCTGCATACCAATGACGCGCCTTCAGCAATAAACCGCCTGATGGATATAGGTATCGAGTCTTATATGATTGCGCCTTCTCTTTTGCTGGTGGTGGCGCAGCGCTTGGTGAGGAAGTTATGCCCGGATTGCAAAGAGGCATATGAGCCTACGCAGGCGGAACTAGCCACCGTAAAACTTAAATCAGAGCTGATTTATAAGGCAAAGGGCTGCTCTAAATGCAACTATACGGGTTACAAAGGCAGGACATGTATTGCCGAAGTAATGATAGTGAATGAAAAGATACAGCAGTTAATCAACGAGAAGGCAACCTTCCAGAAAATAAAAGAAGTGGCTAAGTCAAGCGGTATGCAGACGCTTTATGAATCCGCGATAAAAAAGGCTGATGAGGGAATAACTTCGCTGGAAGAGGCGCTGTCTATCGTGCTGGGAGCGGATTAATGCCGAAATTCTTCTACACAGCAAGAGATAAACAGGGCAATAAAAATACCGGCTTTGAGGAAGCTTCTAGCACGGAAGAGGTGGTCAGCCGCCTGCAGGCAAAAGGCCTGCTCGTGGTAAAAGTCGCCGCTGATTACGAAGAAAAGGCGATGGCCAAGATGAAACCTGAAACAGGGGCCAAGGGCAGGTTTTATCCTAAGCATTACCGTATCACCAGCTCTGACCTGGTGCTTTTTTGCAGGCAGTTAGCCACACTGCTTGGCGCAGGCGTTACCATCCTGAGGAGTCTGGATATAATTTCACAGCAAGTTGGCAGCCGCCAGCTCTACAGCGTAATCAAGGACTTAGAGCGGAATATGGAGGCAGGCTTAAGTTTTCATGAAGCGATGCATAAGCATAAGGGGGTTTTCTCCGAGCTGTGGATTAACTTAATAGAGAGCGGGGAGGCCTCAGGCAGTTTGGCTGTAGTCTTAAGCCGCCTGGCAGGGTACTTGGAAGCGGATGCGGAGTTTAAAAGGAAAGTCATTTCCGCGCTTATTTATCCGCTAATATTATTTTTTGCCGGTATAGGCGCTCTTTTTTTTATGACCATTAAGATTATTCCTACCTTTGCAAATATATTTCAGGGGTTTAAGGTGGAGCTGCCTGCTTTAACCAAGCTTATTATAGCCTTCAGCAATTTCGTAAGGACAAAATTCCTTATTATCATTGCGCTGGCAGTGGCTGCGTTTTTTGCCCTCAGGGGTTACGCAAAGACAAAAGAGGGCAGGAAAAATTTCGAGAGGATAAGTTTTAACCTGCCGTTACTCGGAGAATTGGTGCGCGCCATGACCGTAGAAAAGTTTGCCTCTGAAATGTCTACTCTCCTGGAGAGCGGGGTGCCTATTCTTTATTCTATGGAGATAGCGGAGCATAGCGTAGATAATAGCGTTATGGCTGAGATTATCAACAATATCAAAGAAGGGGTGCGGGGAGGCAAATCCTTGAGGGAGCATTTTGAGAAAAGCGGCTTTTTTGACCCCATGGTCGTGCAGATGGTGGGTATCGGCGAGGAAATAGGAGAATTACCGCAGATGTTTAAGAGGATAAGCACCTTTTACGCGGAATATGCGGAGACGTTTTTACAGCGTTTTGTTTCTATGTTTGAACCGGCGATGCTTATCTTTATGGGCGGAGTAATCGGCATTCTAGTCGTGGGCATGTTTTTACCCATCTTCCAGATTGCCAAGATAGGCGGATGAAGCCATTGACAAGTGCGTTTCTTAAAGTATAATGGAGATAAGAATTCAGTATTTTATACGGATGTCCCCGTATAAATTTATTATAAATCGTGTAAAAAGAATTTAAAGAAAGGAGAGCAAAGATGAAAATGAAAAGGGGTTTTACCCTGATAGAATTAATCATCGTGGTTATCATCATCGGTATCCTGGCAACCATAGCCATACCGCAATTTACGGCTGCGGTGGAAAGGGCAAGAGTCGGCAAAGCAAAGTCAGCCCTTTCCTTGATTATTAGTGCTGAGAAGATGTATTATGCCGTCAATTCAGTCTATACTCCCACTATAGCTAATCTAACTACGTATATAGAAATGACCGATATACTGGCTGATCCTGAATGGTCCTATTCTTTTGCAGGCACCACGGCAACAGCGACCAGACAGGGCGGCCCGGGCGGTAATGTTACTTTAACCACTGCCGGCGTCTTCAGCGGAACCTCTTTATATAAATAGTAATGATGAAAAAGGCCTTTACCCTGGTAGAGCTGATTGCGGTGGTTGTCATTATCGGCATCCTGGCCACTATTGCCATCCCCCAATATGCAAATTTAAAGGAAAGGTCTTACGGGGCAGAGGCCTGGGTTAATCTAGGGATGCTCCTTAACGGAGAAAAGGCTTATTACCTTGACCACGATAGCTGGGAATATAATATTAATTCCCTTCCCGTGGATAATCCTAATAGCAGTTCCTCCCGCAGGTTTAACTATGCCTGCGGCAATGCCGGTTATCTTTATTGTCGGGCGACAGGCATAGCCAGCCAGGGCACCAGCTGGCAATACGAGATAGAGTGTTCTGGCTGTGGCTCGGCAGGGGAGTTTATAAAGCGCTATGAAAAGCCGCCCGGAGGCGACTGGCAAGAGGTGCATTAAATTTAATGATGCAAAGAAGAAGTTTTACCCTGTTGGAAATTATTATTATAATTATTATCGTGGGTATATTAGCCGGTTTGACTCTGCCGCAGTATTTAAAGACAAGAGAGAATGCCGTTGGCAAAGAGGCGCAGGCAAACCTTAAGCTGATTGCCGCAGCAGAGAGGGTTTACCGCCTGGAAACAGGGTATTACTATCCCTATGCCGTATCAGGGAGCGTTGAGGAAACCAGGCCGGGAGAAATAAATCCAGGCCTCAAACTCGACCTTGATGAGCGTAACTGGGACTACAAGGTTACTTCCTCCACAGTGAATGATTTTACCGCTTCCGCAAGAAGGCAGAGCGGCCCTTACTCCAGTTGCCAGTATTCATTAGAGCATGATGATGATAACGGAGAGCCGGATGCGGTGGCAGGGACCTGCCCGTAGTTATGGGTTGTGAGTTTTGGGTTGTGAGTCGAGACCCACAACAATTTTCTATAAATGTCTAATAGATCATTCACTCTCATAGAAGTATTAGTCGCCGCGATACTTATGGCCCTGGTGATGATCGGGCTGGGCAATACCATCGTGGCCAGCAAGAGCCTGCTGCGCCACAGCCGCTCGCGGATATTTTCCACGGAATGGTCAAAGGTTTTCCTGGAGCCTTTGCAGATGAGCGTGCGCCAGGACCAATGGGGTGCAAGCGATTATATTTCTTCCAACGCATTAAGGAAAGGCACCAGAGCTGCAGGCGTTCAGAGCATAGATGGCATCAATTATAACGCAACTTATCAGATAGGCACCCCTCCAGGATTTCCACCCCTTGGCCCCATGCGTAAGGTTACTGTCAATATTGCCTGGAATGAGGGCTAACCGTGAAGGTATGAGGATAACCAAAGGCACAACCCTCTTAGAGCTGCTGGTTGCGGTTATCCTGGTTTCAGTGATTGTGCTGGCTATTGCCAACATTGATTTATTCAGCCGCTTTCAAATCATTTCCTCTGACCGCCGCGCAGTGTTACAGAACCAGGTTTCCTTTGCCCTTGAGCATATGAGTAAAAATTTGGTAAGGGCAATAGGAGATTTTAATCTACCCGCCATAAACATAACTACCAACCCAGGCGGTACTGAAATAAGGGCATGGATTGATGCAAGCGGGGATGGTAAGAGGGGTTCCGGAGACTGTGAGATTGCTTATCGCTTTACCGGATATCAAATCTGGTATTATGAGCCTTGTTGCAGTTCTACCCCGGAACTTATCGCCCGCAATATAGCTTCATTGGTCACGAATCCCGGTGTCGGTAGCGTTATCCCGAACACTACTACCGGTAACCGGCTGGATATTACTATTGCTGCCCGCTGGAAGCCGCAGCAGGCTAAATCCGTAGATAACCCCGAAGTTGCTATGAGTGCCTCCATCCAAATGCCCTCTGTTTCAACTAATTAAACCTTTCTTGTTTTACCCCGTTTCTATTTATGGTATAATATCCAAAAATACGGGCCCGTAGTTCAGCCCGCCTACGCGCTAAAAATTAAAGTTAATAACTATTATGCGCTTCGGCGGACTGGGAGGAAGCATAGGGAGCTAAGAGTCAAGAATATGGGGCGATAGTTCAGTTGGGAGAACGCTACATTCGCATTGTAGAGGTCGCGGGTTCAAATCCCGCTCGCTCCACCAATATTCATAAATTCCAAATCACAAATTCCAAATTACAAACAATACCGAATACCGAAATCACAATACCGAAACCTACATGTTAGTTTTGGAATTTTGGTCATTTGGTATTGGGATTTGTTTGTGATTTGTGTATTGTGATTTGTGATTTAACCATGAGAAATTTCTTATTTTTTATTTTCGCTGTATCTATTTTCTTAGGTTTAATTTTTACTCCTTTTTTCTTCACTCCACCTTCTGCCGATGCCCCTCTAAAAGAAGCGCTCTTTTACGAAAGACTGGAAAATAAAGTTGTGCAGTGCCGGCTCTGCCCCCGTAATTGCGTAATTCCTGACGGAAAGCGCGGCTTTTGCGGGGTAAGGGAGAACCGGGGCGGCACCCTCCATGCCCTTTCCTACGCTAAACTTGTTTCCGCGCATCCCTACGACCCCATAGAAAAAAAGCCGCTGTTTCATTTCCTGCCCGGAAGTTTTACCTTTTCTCTGGCTACTGCCGGATGCAATTTAAGGTGTAAATTCTGCCAGAACTGGGAAATTTCTCAGAAACGCCCCGAAGAGGTCAACTACGATTACATTGAGCCGGAGCAATTGGTTCAGAAGGCTATAAACTCAGGCCGCAATATTATCGCCTATACTTATACCGAGCCGGTAATATTTTACGAGTATATGCTTGAAACGGCTAAACTGGCCAAACAAGCCGGCCTGAAAAATATAATGCATTCCTCAGGGTATGTGAACGAAGCGCCGCTGAGGCAGTTGGCTAAATACCTGGATGCCGCAAATATTGACTTAAAAGGCTTTTCCGAGGATTACTATTCCCAGTTATCTGAGGGGACGCTGGCGCCTGTGTTAAAGAGTCTGCAGGTTTTAAAGGAAGAGGGGGTGCACCTGGAGATAACCAACCTCATCCTGCCCGGCTACAATGACGATACCGACACCTTAATCAAGATGTGCCTGTGGATTAAGGAGAATCTGGGTGCGGATGTGCCGTTACATTTTTCGCGCTTTACCCCTATGTATAAACTGGTAGCCTTAAGCCCTACGCCTGTGGAGACGCTGGAGCGAGCCAGGCAGATTGCCTTAGACTGCGGTTTAAAATACGTATATATAGGTAATATAGGCGGGCATCCTGCGGAAAGCACCTATTGCCCCGTATGCAAAAAACTCCTTATCGAACGCAAAGGTATTTTTTCTGTGGGGCAAAATAATATAGAAAAGGGCAGGTGTAAATTCTGCGGAGAGAGGATTGCCGGTGTCTGGAATTAGAAAAAGAGGATTAGGTATTGCGGCCTGTTTATTTGCATTGGTCTTTTTAGCTTTAACTGTGGACTGTGGACTGTGGACTGTGGACTGCTTTGCCTCTGAGGTTAAAGAGCCGAATGTGGCCGGCAGTTTTTATCCGTCTGACCCGCTGGAACTAGCGCAAATGATAGAAAAGTTTCTTGCCTTGGCTAATCCTCAGCCTGTTCCAGGCGATATCATCGCTTTGATTTCTCCGCACGCCGGCTACCCTTTTTCAGGTCAGGTTGCCGCTTACGGTTACAAATTAATACAGGGTAAAGATTATAAGACGGCGGTGGTCATCGGCACCAGCCACCGTTACGCCTTCAGCGGAGTTTCGGTTTACCCGCAGGGAGCTTTTCGCACGCCTTTGGGAGAGCTGGAAATAGACAGCGCCTTTGCTGCTAAATTACTTAAGCAGGACAAGGATATCTTTTTTGATGCCGCTGCCTTTACCCAGGAGCATTCAGTAGAGGCGCAATTACCCTTTTTGCAGAAAACATTGCCTGCGGTAAAAATAGTTCCTCTGGTTATGGGAGATTGCACTTATGCCACCTGCGAGAAATTAGCGGAGCTGCTTAAGGCCGCTATAGGAGGCCGTAAAGATGTGTTGGTAGTCGCTTCAACCGATATGTACCACGGCTATGATTTCCAGGAAGCAGGCGCTGTTGATAACCTGACCCTGGATTATCTAAAGAAGATGGATGCGCAGGGATTATATTCTGCCCTGCGGCAAGCCAAAGCGCAATTATGCGGAGGTTTTGGCACGGTGACGGCGATACTTTTGGCTAAGGATTTAGGCCATAACAATTTATTTGTCTTAAGGCACACAAATTCCGCAGAGGCCACCGGAAATTATACAGAGGGTAACTGGACCGTAGGTTACGCCAGTTGTGTGATAGACCAGAATAAAGGAGAAGAAGGAATGCTGAATATAGAACAGAGGAAAAAACTGCTGGCGCTTGCGCGCAGCTCCATAGAAACGTATTTGGAGAGCGGAAAAAAATTGGAGGTTAACGAGACAGACCCGCTGCTGACTCAAAGTATGGGTGCTTTTGTTACCCTTAATGAGGCAGGCCAGCTTCGCGGCTGTATCGGCAATCTCGTCGCCAGCCAGCCCTTGTATCTGGCGGTAAGGGATATGGCTGTAGAGGCGGCAGTAAGCGACCCGCGTTTTCCTGCGGTGGAGACAGCAGAACTGAAAAATATAGAAATAGAAATATCTGTGCTATCGCCTATGCGCAGGGCCGCTTCCAGCGAGGAAATTAAATTAGGCACACACGGCGTCCTGGTAAAAAGGGGGTTTAACAGCGGAGTATTCCTGCCTCAGGTGGCGCTGGAGACCGGCTGGTCAAAGGAGGAATTCCTCTCAAATCTCTGCAGCCACAAAGCGGGTTTGCCTGCCGACGCCTGGAAAGATAAATCTACTGAAATATACATTTTTACTGCCGAGGTATTCTCAGAGAAAGAGTACTGATGTTAAATATTATGAGCAGCCTTTTTCTCTCCGGCTTGTTCTTCGGTTCCGGCCCCTGTCTGGCCAGCTGCGGACCGGTTCTTATCTCTTATGTTGCCGGGGCAGGGAAGGATATAGGAAAAAGTTTCCTGGCATACGTCCTTTTCTCGCTGGCCAGGATTTGCGTTTATCTTGTCCTGGGCGGGTTAATTTTTTCTTTAGGCAGGCTGTTTACGGAAAAAACCTTAGGCAGTTTTTCCCGCTATATCTTTTTGGCAGGAGGCATTTTTATCGTCACTATCGGAATACTCACTGCGGCAGGCCGGCATCCTGAATCCGGCTTTTGCGGGTTTTTGCAAAAAAAACTCCTTAAAGAGGATAAAAAGAGCATATTTTTGCTGGGTGCGCTAATCGGGCTCCTGCCCTGCGCTCCGCTTTTAGCCCTGTTTTCCTATACTGGGCTGGTAGCAAAATCCTGGGCCGAGAGTATTTTTTATAACCTTAGCTTCGGTATAGGCACTTTTCTTTCGCCTTTACTGCCCCTGGTGCTTGTGTCGGGGTTTCTTTCCAGGCTGATCAATAAACAGGCAGCGATTTACCAGAAGATATTCAGTTTTATTGCCGGCATAATCGTTATTTATCTAGGGGCGCGGTTATTAATCAGGGGTGTTTAACCAACCATGCACAGGTTTTTTATCCGGTCATCCAGTATCCTGAAGGATAAGATAATTATTTCCGATCCCCAGACAGTTCATCATATCAGAGACGTCCTGCGCCTTAAGAAGAAAGAGGAAGTGGTTTTATGCGACGAGAAGGGGTGGGAATATACCTGCGTTATTGAGGAGTTAGCCGGACAGATTAAGTTTAGGCTGAAAGAAAAACACATGGCTGTTAAGAGAGAAGATAAACCTTTGCTTTGTGTTGCCTGCGCCATACCTAAAAAGGCAAAGATGGGCGATATTATTGACAAACTTACCCAGTTAGGAGTGGATAGGATTATTTCCTTAAAGACGGAGCGGGTGGTGGTCAAGATTGATAAAAATAAAGAAGTATTGCTCCGCAGGCGCTGGGAAAAAATATCCCTTAGTGCGGCTGAGCAGAGCCAGCGCAATTCTCCTATGCTGATAGAAGCGCTGACAGATTTTAAAAAGGCGCTTTCTGCCTGTGCCGGTTATGATTTAAAGTTGATACCCACGCTTTCAGGAGACAGGCGGCCGTTAAAAGAAGTTCTTGATAAAACCAGGCCTACAAGCATTTTATTTTTTATCGGGCCGGAAGGGGACTTTACCGAGAAAGAAATTGAGCTGGCAAGGCAGGCAGGATGTATTCCGGTTTCCCTGGGAGATTTGGTCCTGCGCGTGGATACCGCAGCAGTGGCTGTAGCCGGTTACATCAGGCTTTATTTTCAGGTATAACGCAGATGGCAGCCGTTAAATTCTACACACTGGGCTGTAAGGTAAATCAATACGACACCCAGAATATCAGGGAGAAGTTTTTAGGCGCCGGATTTAGAGAGGTATATAACGGCCGCAGGCCGGATATCTATGTGGTCAATACCTGCACTGTAACGCACAGGGCGGATTGCGAGTCCCTAAGCCTTATCCGCCGGGCTAAGAGGGAAAACCCCAAGGCAAGGATTATTGTTACCGGCTGCCTTGCAGAGTTAGACGCCGATAAGATTAAAAAAACAGGAGGCGTAGACTTAATCCTTAAGAACAAAGACAAGGAGAATATACTTAAGCATTTGAACCGAATTTACGAATCAACGAATCAACGAATCAACGAATCAACGAAAAAAGGCATTTCAAATTTCGCAGGCCATACCCGCGCCTTTGTCAAAATTCAGGATGGCTGCAGTAATTTCTGCTCTTATTGTAAAGTCCCTCTGGTGCGCGGCGCCTCCAAGAGCAGGCCTATGGATGAGATTATCAGCGAGATAGAGCGGCTTACAAAAAGAGGCTTTAAGGAAATAGTCTTAACTGGTATATGCCTGGGCGCTTACGGCCGCGATTTAAAGCCAAAAACAAGCTTAATTGATTTGCTTGAGGGGTTGGAAAAAATAGCAGGGCTCCTGCGCATTCGCCTGAGTTCCATCGAAGCCGCGGATATAAATGATGAGCTGATTGAGAAAATCGGTTCTTCAGGCAAGTTCTGCCGGCATTTGCATATCCCTTTACAGAGCGGGGATGACCTTATCTTGAGGAAGATGCGCAGGAAATATAGCGCAAAAAATTTTCTTATGCTTATCCGTAAAATAAAAAGGCGTATCCCGGATATTGCCATAACCACTGATGTATTAGCGGGGTTTCCCGGAGAAGACAGGAACAATTTCATGAACACAGCAAGGTTAATTAAAAAAATTGCGCCTTTAAAAGTGCACATATTCCCTTATTCCCCGAGAGAAGGGACACCTGCTTATTCTCTGGTTGATAAGGCGCTGGATACGAAGATTATCAGGCAGAGGACTGAATATCTTAAGGAGATTGCCGATACCTGCGCAGCAGAGTTTAGAAAAAAATTTTTGCGCAGAAAAATGCAGATTTTGGTTGAAGGCAAGGCAAAGAATAACAGCCCTCTCTGGCAAGGCTATACGGATAATTATATAAAAGTTTTGTTAAAGGTTAAGGCCGGCTCTAAGGTTAGAAACCGCATCCTTGCGCTTAGGATTAAAAAAATATATACGGATTATGCCTTAGGCGAATGTAGCCTTTAAAGTAGCAAAAAAGAGGGTTTTGTTTGACAGTGTTTTCGTTATATGATATAGATATGAAGAGTAGAACATAATTTCGTGCCCAGAATTTAACTATGGACTATGGACTGTCGACTAATACAAGGAGGCCGCATGAAAATAAGCAAATATTTCTTAGGGTTATTTTTTATTATTGCGCTCATGCCTTTGCCAGCCTCTGCGCAGGAGCAGATCACCATCACTACCTATTACCCCAGCCCTTCGGGAAGTTACAATGAATTGACCACGACAGGCAATACTTATTTAACCACAAACAGCGGCAGCAACGTCGGCATCGGGACAACGGGGCCGGCAGATAAGCTGGAAGTTTATAATGGTAATCTAAAAATTAATTCGTCAGTCAATGGTGGAACGGCAACGCCTTCACGTGGCTTTCTGAAATTTGATAACCAGTACGATAACAGCGGTAATTCTACAGCCAACAAGATTGTTTTATACGATGACGGCTCCTGGAAGGGCGGCCTTGGAGTAAGCGGTAACGCCGTTAATTTCTTTTCCGGTGGAGATTTCCGCTTCTGGACAGACCATACTTCTGAAACCTATCCCGGTACAAATGTTGTCACAATACAGGACTCTACCGGCTACGTCGGCATCGGGACGGCGAGCCCGACAACGTATTTGAACGTGGTAGGTCCAAATGTTCCTGCAATAGGGCAGATCAGTATAGCCTCGAATAGTGGTGCTGGCCAACAAATTACTTTTTATAGTAACGGATCGCAAACAGGGCATTGGTATTACTCGAATGCGACTGGTTTGATGCAAATTGGTAACCCAGTTACGGGGGCATTTATTGATTTTAATAGCACAGGTATGATTAACCTAACTTGTAATAGCAACGTCGGCATCGGAACAGCGAGTCCGGGTGAGAAGTTAGAGGTCAATGGAAATATAAGGGCGGCTGCATTCTATTATTCGTCAGACGAGCGCCTGAAAACAAATATTACCCGGTTGAACAATGCCCTGGAACAAGTAGCGCTGCTCAACGGTTCATCTTTTGCCTGGAAAGCAGATGGCAGAAAGGATATCGGCCTGATTGCCCAGGATGTGGAGAAGGTCTATCCGGAGCTGGTAAAAACAGACCCCATAACCGGCCTGAAGTCACTGGAGTACGGCCATCTAATTGCCCCGCTGGTAGAGGCAGTTAAAACCCTGAAAGAACAAAACCAGGAGCAGCAAGCGCAGATACGCCAGCTTCAGTCAGAGTTAAAGGAAATTAAGAAGACGTTAGGAAATTAATTGATGAGCGCAGAGAGGATTTTATGAAGGCAATAGTAAAATTAAAAACCATAGTTATCTTCGGGGCCATGGCATTGTCAGCTGCCCTGGCCTATGGCTATGCAAGTCCCCACCAGAACTCTTATCGCGTCAATGCCGGACAAACTGTTACTATTGACGAACCTGATTTGTGCCAGAAGGTGACCAACAGCGGCAGTAAAGATATCTTTATCCCTACGGCGACAGCAAATGAATGGAGCGCTTTCCGGGCGAACAAACCGGCTGATATTACGCTCAGCAGTTGCGCCGGCGGCAGTTATCATCAGACTGTCAGAGAGAATCAAACCGCTTCACTCTCCTGCCCAAGCGGCACAATTAGTTCGTGGAGTTCAGTATATGGCGCTAACACGCCTTGCGGAGGCAGGCCTTGCGGTAGTTGCGCCTACGGAGCTACTTCCTGTACTGTCACATATAATAATACTAATTGCGGAGACCATTGTTACGGGTATGAGAAGAACGGAGATTTGGATATTACCTGTTCTGCTTCCGGGGGCGCCCGAACGGTCTGTTGCTCGGCTGAAGAGGATAGCAGCTGTACGGTAACATGTCCCTCGGGAGTTATTACGCAAATTAAATATGTAAAGTATGGCGCTTCCGACGGGTGCGGAAACGAATCCAGTTGCGATTCGGCAGCGGGCAGCAATTGTTCCAGATCCCCGACTTCTTGCATAGGCAGGAGCAGTTGCAGTTGGAATTTTAACAATGGAAGGTGCGGAGACACATGTTACGGATGGGTAAAAACCGGATATCTGACAGTTGTCTGTCAGTAGCAGTGGGGCCAGGATTAGTGTATAAGCATCCTCTATTACAGCGGATTAGACAGGATAAAATAAGTTGAATTATGCTTAAAATATGATATATTTATTATAGAAACATTGAGAATAGGCTTAGGTTAGGCAATAAACAGTTTTTATACTATTCTTTTTAAGAAATTCTGACAGGGTTTTTAACAAAGGAAGAAGCCTATTCTAAATAAAAGAATAGGCTCTTTTTTATGCTTGAAAGTATAGGAAATTATATCGGGTTACCTAAATGGGATCCTTCGTCGCCACAATAGGTTATAGAAACGGGCTCCTCAGGATCAAGAAAAATCTGCTCAAAGTTTCTGCCCGCAGGGCAGATTTTTCTTGACAAAGAAGAAAGGGGGTGGTATAAAAATAGTGTTATAAAGCAAGGGGACTGGAGCGCTGAAAGCGGAGAGCCTCTTAACGTAAAAACGAGAGTAATAATCATAAGAAATTCGGGAAAAGAAAAGAGGCAATTCCGGCATTATTAGCGCTAAAAGTTAATTTTACCTTAGGAAGGAGGCTTCTTAAAATGAGAAAAGGTTTTACGCTCGTAGAAATCATGATCGTCGTGGCGATTATCGCGTTATTGGCGGCAATTGCCATACCTAACTTACTGCGCGCGCGCTTGAACGCAAACGAGAGTGCGGCAATCTCCAACCTGCAGACGCTTTCTACGGCAGCTCAGAGTTTCTGGTCGGCCACAGGCGCTTTGCCTACGAACATATCTGCCCTGCAGACCGCAGCGCCTCCGTATCTGACTTTGTGCGCTGATCCGGCAGCCTGCCAGAAGAACGGCTACACCTATGTTATCGCAGGCGATGGGACCCCGGGCGCTTTCTGGGCTAATGCTGCGCCTATAACCCCAGGTACCACAGGCAACAGGTATTTCTGCGTAACTTCGGACGGAGTAATGAAGTCGGGTGTCGCTGCCATTGCTGACCGCGCTGCTTGTGTAGCTCTTACAGCTCTTTAACGCAGTAAGAGATTAGTTTTTCTGTAAAAAAGGCGGTGTGCTTTTCGCACCGCCTTTTTTATGCCTACCGGGAAATATTCCCACGTTCCCATTCCCACCCTCCCGCAAATTTTTCCTTGCGCAGAAAGAATTTTATGT
>Ga0315282_10001318_pt1 | contig 47157 bp, 28 predicted proteins | sample YL17G07_20_MG_FD_203693 | JGI IMG/M metagenome (GOLD analysis project Ga0315282, IMG submission 203693) | Sediment microbial communities from Yellowstone Lake, YNP, Wyoming, USA - YL17G07_20 | ecosystem: Environmental > Aquatic > Freshwater > Lake > Sediment | place: USA: Wyoming | collected...
ATACGCAATCCAAATCGGTTCTAAACCAATTTATAATTTTTTTACAAAGATTATGAAAATAAAAGTCGGGGAGATTCCAGCAATTATTAATGAGTTTGATTTAGTAAATAAAAAATATTTTTTAATTAGAATTTTTGACTCTGAAGGATATGTTAATGCAACCTATCAAAATTCCAGAATTATTATAACCCAAGCAAAAAAAGTTTTTTTAAAGACATTAATAAGACTTTTTAATGAACAAGGTTTTTATTTCAATGGTCCACTTAAGCAAAGAAATAATCTAGGTGAATGGTACCGTATCGATTTGAGACGGAAATTAGAAATTGTAAGATATGCTCGATGCATTGGTTCATGTCATATTGATAAATTAAGAAAGTTATCACAGTTGGTGGATACAATTGAAAAAAACTGGGGTAGCAAATTTACCCTTGCATCCAGGAAAAGCTCCTAAATTTATTTATATAAGATATTGGTATTTAATAATCAGGGGGCGTTAATGAAAAGGAAGCTATCGTCTCTTGGTATGACCAAGCGTTGTCTTACGGTTCTAATTACTTGTATTCTGGCTTCTCCAGGTGTGCTCGGCGCTGCTTCTACGATAAAGACTCTAGCGTCGTCAGACCAAAAAATCGTTTCAATGATAACGAAGGATATAGAGGTTCCTGCAGGGTCCGATTATTACATCAAGTTCGATGCACAGAACCTAACCCTGGTGGGAAAGGACATCCTCCCGGCGACCAGCGGGCTTCCTGATACCGTGATTGCTGCGATCGCGAAAGCACCGCACTGGATCCAGGAGGCACTCACCAGGCAGTTCCATAACCTCAGCGACCCGGAACCCTATGCGGCTGTACTTTTAAATGCGAGTAAACAGTTTGCAGACGAAATCGCGTTTTCCATCGCGTGCTGCCCAGGCGGCAAGGTCCCGCCCGCCGAACTACTGAAAGAGAATGCAGAATACTTGTATGAGAACGACCAGTGGATAGGTTACGCAGACATTATCGACTATGACGACGGCACCGGGAATTATTTTTCAACCATCCGATATCGGATTCTTGATAATGGTACCGACCAGTACTTCACGCTACCCCCTGAGGTTTACTACTGGTATGTCGTACATCCGAAGCTTACCATGGCGGAGATTGATGACACCTACGGGGTCGTATGGCGCGAGTATCTCTCTGATCACAACGACCTCGGGTACCCCCTGCTAAAAGAGAAGTTATCGAATATTCAATACCTCTGGGACAACACTTCCTATTATCAAGGCGCCTACAGACTCTGGACACCAAGTATCAGGGAGCATCCGACAGCGATCGAGGCGGTCAGCTACTGGGTCGGGAAGACCGTGCCGAACCCCGCGACCGGGGATCGACCCGGGAAACCAAGTATCATCGCCCATGAGCATAACGGCTGGTGCGGGGAGCTGCAGGCGATCGCGACCGCAGCCCAGCGAGCGGCATTGATCCCTTCGATTCCGGCATGTAACGTCGGCGAGGACCATGTCTGGCGGGAGTTCTACGAACGTGGCTGGCATGAGAACGACAACTGGTGGAGCGACACGGGCGGTGCGGTGGACGAGCCTGACGTGTACGCGTACGGGTGGGGTAAGAACATGTCCGCGATCTACAACTGGCGCGGTGATGATACGATCAGCGATGACACTGAACGGTACATTCACCCGCAGGACCGCATCACGGTCAATTTCACTGTGAAGGATTCCTTTTTGCAGCCGGTAGACGGCGCCCGAGTCATCGTCCTGGTCAAGGGTCCGAAGGACATCACCTCGTACAAGAATCTGATCTGGGCGATAATCCAGGGACTCTGGGACCGGCTTCCGAACTTCCTGAAAGGAAAGATCCTTTCCTTCCTTTTTGAGAAAATGAAAGAACGTTTCAATGCGATTCCAAGCGAGATCACCGGTGTGACCATCACCACCTGGAATTACACGGACCTGAACGGGCGATGCAGCTTCCAGCTTGGGAAGAACCTCGAGTACCTCTTCCTGATTCAGGAGGGTCGTTTGGGGGCACTCTGGCAGCTCGCACGGCACAATACCCTGCGGTCCCTCAACTCGCACACCGACAAGGACTTTCGGGTCACGTTTGCTGATATCTCCAACAAGCCGCAACGAACCGTCAAACGGGCGTTGCCCTCCGGTGACTGCCGTTTTATAGGTTCATTCACCAGCACAGCGTATCAGGTGCAGAAGAATTTCTATACGAGTGGGAACGGAACACAAGAAATCCCTGGGGAGATCGATTGTTTCTTTGTTGACTCGCAGAACTTCGAGCGGTACCAAGCCGGAAAGCTGTTCACGTGTTACGGTGAAACCGAGGCACAGAATGCCGCTTTCAATGTCTCCACCCTACAGCAGGACTGGTTCCTCGTGCTACGGAATCACGCGCGGCTCACCACGGTGCGGATCAATGTTTCTCTGCAGGTCGTCCTGTCGACGGACCAGGCGTGCGTGCAGATTGTGACACCGAGTACCTCGTTGTTTTCCCATCCGACGGTCAACGTCGGTGATATCGTCATGATTTCAGGGATCGCCACTGATCAGGTGATGCTGACGATTGGTTCTGAAACCCATGACATAACCCCGGTGGGTGGCCTCTGGTCGTATATGTGGGATACATCTGGGGTGACACCTAACCAATTATATCAAGTGGATGCATCCTGTGGAGGTGCCTCTGATTCTATAACGATTCTTCTACAAGACAGCATTCCTCCATCCATCACAATCACAACCCCCGTCCCTGGCGCGATCGTGAGCAACGAAGTGTTGAACATCCAAGGAGAAAGCGGCGATAATGTCGGTATTTCTCGAGTCATGGTGAAATTCGACAACACCACGTGGGTCACTGCGAACGGTACCACCTCATGGACATGTTCCTTTGATCTGAGCGGAATTCCCCTTGGCGATCATACTCTTTCAGCGAAGGCGTTCGACGGGCAAGGGACAACATCGATACAGACGATTCCCTTTGTGATCAATGAGTCCGGTCATCAATGGGGGCCACAAATCAATCAGCTGTACCACCTTCCAGCGAATCTGACGAACACGAGTAACGTGGTGGTGTACGCAAATATGAGCACGACAGGCCCGTTTGCACTTGATCGCGTGATCCTGTATTGCGACGACGGTACGAACACGACTGTTTATGATATGTACCGCTATGGAGATCATCCGGTACAGAGCCGCCATGAGGAAGACCCCCTGCGGAATCAATCCAACCCCCCAATCTATGGCAGAGAACTTGGGCAGTTCCCGGCAGGGACGACGATTTCGTACTGGATCGTCGCGATTGACACCGCGCACAATGCCAAGCAATCTGATGTCTCTTCGTTTACCATTGCTTAGACGAAGAGAGGTTTTTTTCCGCGATGGCTCGCTTCAATAGGTGGTACTTGAGAAAAACTCCCCCTGATGCTTATAAATCGAAAATGTTGAAAACGTTTAAAAGAAGGTGATACATCCCATGTCAATCGCCTTCAAGGGAGATATTCCTATGAGTCCAATAGATAAACCAAGGAAAAGAGTTGGAAATCCTGAGCAAAAACAACCGACATCGTCACGGAAATGGATCTACATCGGAGTGGTTATCGTCATTGTCGTCGTTGCGGCGGTTGCGTTTGTGATGCTTCAGAACCTCCCATCGAATACAAAAAATAACGGATCAACCACAGTAAATCCAGTGGCAGTGTTTAATACCAATCTCGGAACATTTAAAGTTGAATTATTTAAAGATAAAATGCCGACAACCGTCAACAATTTTGTAAAACTAGTTAATGATGGTTTCTATAATGGTATGATTTTTTATCGAATTAGTGACAATTTTATGATACAAGCAGGAAGATATTTTCCCAACGGAACAGAAAAATTTAGTCCATACGGAAACATACCCTTCGAAACAAGTATTGTGAAACATGTTGACGGGGCGATTTCAATGGCAAGTACTGGGGCAAAAACCGGGGGAAGCGCTGAATTCTTTATTTGTGATGGAAATCAATCATTTCTTGATGGTAATTATGCGGCGTTCGGTGTTACCATTCAAGGTATAGCAGTTGTACGAGAAATTGCAAGTCAACCGCAAGACAATTCCAATCCCGCTGGTGGCGGAAAACCCTATACTGACATTATCATTAATTCTATCACCATAGAATAAGGAGGCAGTATTTATGATAAATAGAACCGCAACAGTCGAAACGACAAAAGGCAATTTCATCATTGAGCTGTATGAAGATAAGGCGCCGAAGACCACCGAGAATTTCATTCAGCTCGCAAACAAAGGGTTTTACAACGGTTTGATTTTCCACCGGGTGATCCCGCAGTTCATGATCCAGAGCGGATGCCCGAAGGGCAACGGCACCGGTGGGCCCGGATACATGATTAAGGACGAGTTTCATGGCGCATGCAGTAATGTGCGCGGGACGATCTCCATGGCGAACCGTGGCCCGAACACGGGCGGGAGCCAATGGTTCATCAACGTGGTCGACAACACCTACCTTGATTTTGATAAAAAGCCGCTATCGAGCGCGCACGCGGTGTTCGGAAAGGTCGTCGAGGGCATGGACGTAGTGGATGCGATATCGAACGTCAAGGCCGATGCGAACGACAAACCAGTGGAGAATGTGACGATCAAACGGATCATCATCTCCCCCAAGTCTAAGTGATAAGGTGGTTTTCATGACAGTACTATGCGATGATGATATTATGCAGGCTCTGGAGAAGAACGACCTCGGGATAGAGCCCTTTGTGCAGAAGAACCTCACGCCGAACGGCTATGACCTGTCGGTTGATGAGGTCTTTATCCGCAAGAACAATGTCACGATTAAGGACGGAACCGCGGTGATCCCGCCGCTGACCTGGTTTGCGGTGAGTACGAAAGAGACGGTGACGATGGGACCGAAGATCACCTCGCAGCTTTGGATACGCTCGAGTTACGCGCGCAAAGGCATCATGGCAAGCTTCGGTAAAGTCGACGCAGGGTTCCATGGGACGCTCACGATCGGGTGCTTCAACGCAAGCGACGTGCCTGTGGACATTCCGATCGGTGACCGGTTCTGCCAGATCGTTTTTGAGCACCTTTCAAGCGACCCGAAGGCGCTCTATCACGAACGGTCAGGGAACTATCAGAATCAGCATGGCGTGACCTTACAGCGATGATTTTTTTTCTTCAAAACTCCATTTGAAACAGAACGTATTTTTTTCTTTTGGAATTAGAAAGATATATATTTTGATAGCTGCATTACGTATACATCACAAATGTAATTCGTGTTGGATGCCCTCTACTTATACTTTTTGAGTGCTTCAGCTCGTAGGACGAAGGTGATGAGGATGCAAAAACGAGATCCAAGTAATGGTAGAAATAATGCAGGCAAGAGACTATCATCAATTTTTATCGCTGTGACCATGATTCTAGCATCATTTGTCGGGTTAGTATCAACGACAGTTGCGACCGATTACGGTACTGTTCATGGTTTTGCTAAAACTGATAAGAACGATCCTATTTCTGGCGCCATAGTTCATCTCAGTGGTACTACTGATTATAATGTGACAACTAATGAAAGTGGGTATTTTATTTTTAATCATAACGTATCAATCGATTCCTATACCTCTGAATTTTTTAAATACGGTCCTGAAGGGTTCCAACCGATAGTTGGTGATTCTTTTGAACTTCATACCAATGAAACAAAATGGTTGAACTTTACACGTGATACCCAGATTTATCTTCAAGGTCAGGTGAAAGACCATCATAACTCTACTCCGATACCAGGTGCGTCAATTATGGTATGGAAACAAGGTCCTTGTGAAGGATTCGATAATGGTCCATATCTGACAAATGTAACTGGTTGTTTCTCCGTGAATGCATCCAACGCAGGTCCTGGTGGATTTCAGATTGAAGTATCAATGGATAGGTATGTTGGATATGTAAATTGGAGTTTACAACTCTCGGAAGGAGAAACGAAAGACCTTGGTGTTATTTACCTGGAACCATTTTTTGCGTTTGGCCATAATGCAACTATCCGAGGAAGAGTGACAAAAGTTGTAGGCGGAGTTCCAGTTCATGGTGCACAAATCATGTTGTTGGATACGAATTTCAATCATTTCATCAAAGAAAATCAAGGAGGAATGGACAATACCGCATCTACCGATATCCATGGAAACTATAGCTTTACCATCACCTATCGAAGTACGTATCGGATCATTGCATTCGTTGATGGATACTACGCGAATCTCTCAGATGGTATTATTATCCATTCTCCTGGCCAAATCAATGTCACGAATTTTCGGTTACAAGCTGCAAAACCAGATACCCTTGATATCATTGTGAGGATGACCGATCTAGATGATGCGACGGTGACGGTCCACCGTACTGTTATTGCCGCAAGCAGGGTTTTCCGATTCTCACTTGACTTTAATCCTCAGATCGGTGACAGCAATCAGAATGTCAGCCAAGATGAAGTAAACACGTATTTAGGAATGCTGAATAAAGATGGTCCCGGGTTCAAATCATTTTCAGGTGATAATACGGGTGGAAACGGAGGGAACGGTGGCCCGAGCTTTTTGGAAATCCCGGTTGAGGTCTTGTTAGATGAATCAAGTCTTACAACATTTGTTCAAGGTTCACACACGGGAAACCTCACTAATCTCTTAGGGCCGATTAACTCCACCCGAACGATTTACTATAATGCGACCTTTGATATCACGCTTGACGGCCCTGTATCGAATACGACGTCCCATTCGTTGAACATCACTACCGTCTTTAACAACACCATTATTGTTAACATCACCTTCCTTTTCAATCCGCTCTATAACGTCTCCCATATTGTCGACAATAAAACTAATAGTACAATTTTTAAAACGACTGACGTCCTTAGGGTCGTTCCAGGGAGTAATGACACTGGAATTCCGGCGTACGCAAACATCACGCTTTCTTTAAACGGCTCAACGGTCTCGTTACCTATTTTTGAAGCGCCAACATGGAACATTGGTGATCGATGGTCGTTCAATCAGACGGGTGATGCTCCCGCGTATATTACGTATACTGTAAATGGAAAACCCTTGCGGCAAGGGGAACAAGACAATTACCGAGTCGGAGAAGGTGAGATCTCTTACATCTGCTATGAACTTGAAAAAGGACAATATGACTATGTGTACGTAACGATGAGTGATCTTGCCTGGTTGAACACGACCGATAAAAAAGTAAATTATCTCGTAAATGACGTTGATTTCCCGTTATATGCGGGAAAAACATGGCCGACAAAGACATGGTGGAATGAAACCGTTACCGCAACAGTGAATAGTACGACAAACTCAAAAAGCACCGGAAACGGTATCTATTCTTGCGTCAACATTAGTTATAAAAATGTGAGTCAAATCGTTGGTCGGGAATGGTTTTCACCGCAGTTAAAATTCTTTGTCAATCGGACCCGTTATGTCAATCATCAGATTTCTTCGACGATGAATCTGACAACTTATCTTCTTTCTCCTTATTTTGAATCGCTCACTGCTAACCAAACATGTAAAGAAAGCGGTCTGTATAATTACCTCAATGTCACGGTAAAGATCAACGCATCTAAAACAACAACTACGCAAGATTACCGGATTGAAGGATCATTAATGAAAGAGAGGGAAGGAGAACAACCCATCGAGATCGAACATAAAGATCAAGAACTCAGTATCCACGCCGGGACAAACCCTGAAATCACATTCTCTTTTAGTGGCATTCTTATCAATATAAGCGGTGTTAATGGGTCGTATACTACGTGGTTTACTTTACGTAATAGAGACACCGGACAAGAACTTGATTATATTTCAGCTAATACCCCTGATTGGAATTACACGGATTTCCAATCCCCGCCGTTAAGTGTCATCGGTGTATCTGATTATGGAAATGATACCGATCATAACAGCAAATTCAATTACTTAACGGTGAATGTCACGATTCATATCTTCAAAAGCGGCATGTATAGACTTAACGGTTGTCTGAACAAGGTCATCTATTATGGACAAAAGCAAGAGTGGAATTGGATAACAGGAACAGGAACCGACCAATTTCATCTCACCGCAGATACGACTCTTACGCTTCCCCTGAATTTCAATGGACAAGATATTTATAAGACAGGGTACGACGGCCCCTATCAAATCCACATCGAAATAGAAAATGCTTCATCGCATAACCGGCTCGCACAAAATGACAGTAGTACAAAAACCACCTATCAATTTACTCATTTTGAAACTCCCTCCGTTTTTTTCAACAAAACCGCGATGAATGAAAGTCAGTACGGTCACCTTGATTACCTAGACGATACCTTCCTTATTGTGAATACGTCCATCCATGTAATCCTCGGAGTGTTCGACGGTGGAACCAGAACCTATGACCTCCATGGCGGGATTTATTTCAAAACGAATGATACCAAGCAGTGGGGGGAGTCCATCACCGGAAACGGAGCACAAGTCATCCTTCATGAAGGTGACAATATCGTTCCAATGAATTTTAAAGCATGCGAAATCAAACCGAAATTAAATGATAGTCAAACCTATAGTTTCAAAGTAGGGCTCGGCATTAGTGAGCGGATAGAAAATTGGGTCGGACCTGAGTTTGACCATATTGAGTATTTCACCAAGAATTACACGAAAAATGATTTTCCCGATCCCGCTGTCACCCTCAATGCTACGGGGGATTACATCAACGGATCCTATCTTACGGTGAATGTCACAATAAGTACCAGTGAAAAAGGCGGTGGTATCTACGATCTCCATACAGGTATTCACTGGGTCGATGAAGAACAACAATGGCATTTCATCACCGGTGCAGGGCAGATCCTAACGATGGGCCGAAATTCTACGGTCCATGTTGCATTGAATTATAACGGCGGAGAAATTTATAATACCGGTAAGAATGGGCCCTATAAAGTCTGGCTTGGATTGGATAACGGAACGACACATGAATGGATCGGTGGTACCGAATATACCACACAAAATTGGAGTTATTCTCGGTTCCCGGCTCCTGGTGCTCGCTTTGATACGGCGTATATTACTAGCCATCCTCACCAATTAGATCAAATAAACAGGACAAGTGGCTCCCTTATGGTTCAACTACCAATTCTTGTTGTCCATACCGGACTTTATCGTGTCAATGGTGGTATCAACTGGGTGGATCGATCTCATGGATATGAGAACTGGATGTGTATCACCGGGACTGGAACAGAACCACTCTTGTTAACCTCGGGGCCTCATAACATTACTATTACTCTGAATTTTGATCAGGGTATGATCCGCTCTGCGCTTCAAAATATCAATCCTCCATATCTTGATGTTTTAAAGGTCTATGCCGGGTTAGAAAATGCAACCACCTTTGAGCACCTCGACAATGTGGAATATGTGACAGGAACATATAGTTACCAGAATTTCAGTGCATCAGGGGTCACCATCACAAACACTACAGAATCAATAGCGGGAGGTAATCTTGTGGTCAACCTCACGATCAATACCTCTCGGCCTGATGTCTACGATATCCATGGCGGTGTCCATTGGGTGCAAGGGCAGAGTTGGTGGTTTATCACAGGGAACGGGGGCTCTCAGCCACTGAATATTGGAACTCAGTATGTATTACTCACATTTAGCGGACGGGAGATTTATTCTAATGGACATGATGGGCCCTATAAACTATGGCTTGGGATAGATAACCGTACCACTCACAGACAATTAGCACAAAAAGAACTTACCACTCGACATTATTACTATAACGACTTTTCTGCTCCCGAGGTACGAATCGTAAAAGATCATATGGTCGCTGGAACAGCGGATTACACGAACGGCTCATGTCTCACGGTCAACGTAAGTATAAATGCAACCACTGCTGGGATCTACAAACTTGACGGTGGACTCCACTATACGGTTGGTCAACAATGGTTCTGGATCACAGGAACTGGACGCGAGATAACCATTCATGCGGGAGATACAGGAAAAACACTTGTTTTTCCCCTAAACTTCAACGCGGGTGATATTTACCAAAGTGCCCAAAATGGCCACCATGGACCCTATAAAGTGTGGGTCGAACTACGAAATATTACAACGTGGCAAGAGATAGACCGTTCTGAATATACGACAAAACTTTATTTAACGCTGCCAACGCCACCCATTAGATTTGAAGCAATGCCCGCAGGGAACACATCCTATGGGTACATTAACGGCTCGTACTTCACGGTCAATCTCACTATCAATGTCACAAATGCTGCGTATGCCGGTGGGCCTTATGATCTCCATAGTGGAGTAGCATACAGGAACGCACAGGGATGGTGGCAATATCTTACCGGTTCTGGGAAGTGGATTCAGCTTCGTAATCATTCCAACAATATACGTCTCAACTTCAACGCTGGTGAGATACAAACAGGTTTACAAGATGGATATTATGATAATCTCTCGGTATGGATCGGGTTAAGCAACACAAGCACATGGACTGAACTGAGCCATATAGAATATATCACAAAAAAATATCATAAAGCGAATTTCCCAGGACCACAAATAACCGTCACTGCGTTGGGTGATTATGTCAATACCTCAGGCAGTGACCAATCTCTGACAATAAACGTTACCGTGACTGTTCATAATACATCAGGTGACTATGATGTCCATGGAGGAATCAACTGGATCGATAACTCAAGCGGTGGAGACCGCTGGATGTTTATCACAGGAGTGGGATCTCCACGTCAGCTTAGGAATGGAACTAATAATATTTCAATAAATTTCAATGCCGGTGACATCTACACGACATTGTTACGAGAAGGCTATCATGGAAGACTTGTCGCATGGATTGGTGTACAAAATAGAACAACCTGGGAAGAAGTCGCCCATACACAGTATCAAACATCTCGTAGCTATTCTTCTGGTAGTTTCAACCCCCCGAGTCTCACCGTTCATTGCACCGGTGATTACAACAATGCACATCAGTTCCTGACAGTAAACGTAACGATCAACGCAACAGGAAAAAGCCTCAACCACCCCTACGAAATCCACACGGGTCTTAACTGGAAAGAAAATGGCCAATGGCAATATATTACAGGATATGGAACCAGAATCGACAATCTAACCCATAACATGACGATACCCCTCAATTTCACCGGTGGAGCAATACGAAGTGCGAGGCACAATGGAACCTATGAGGTGTGGATCGGCATCAGCAGTCCTGGAAACTGGCAAGATCTCGCGCATGAACAATATACAACGACAAAAATCTATCACTATGATGCATTTGCACCACCTGTTGTCCAAATCATCGGGGTTACTGATTTTAAAAATGATAAAAATCTAACCCTTAATGTCACCGTGAACGTGAATAGGACCGGTACCTACTCCCTCGAAGCAGCTCTTCACTGGAAGACTGGATTTGAATGGAGATTTTTCACCTGGCAAGGAGGAACCATCACCCTGACAGCAGGAACGCACATAGTCCCACTGACCTTCAATGGGATGCAGATTACACGAGCAGCACAAGACACAGAATGGCCCGGAGGAACACCACTTGTCGCATGGATCGCGGTTAGAAATACGACCACCGGTGCGGAAATCGATAGGGTGAATGAATATACAACAACACATAACTACTCCCGTGGTAACTTCATGGTAGCCCCAGTGATGTTTGATAGAACAGGGACAATAACCTATCAACCATATCGTGACGGAGAACTAAAAAATATTTCTTTGAACGTTACCGTTCCCTTGAATATCACTGGTTCGCCAACTGGTACTTACAAAATCTATGCGGATTTGTTCGAAACCGGAACGAATATTTTTATTACGACGGCATCAGCAAATATCTCAACTTCCTCGCATCAGGTGAATGTCTCGTTCAACGGAACACGGATTAATGACAAGCATTACAACGGGTCATTCGAATTCCGAGCGAGAATAGTTGATGCAGGGCACTCGTTTGAATACGATCGGATAACAGACACTACGGGTATCTATCATTATGCTGATTTCAAAGAATTACCGCCAGAGGCTACCATTATTGGAAGCTACAGCAATTATACGGATGGAGGGCAGCTTATTATCAATATTACCATTAACGTGAATACCACAACAAGGCAGTATGAAGTATATGGTGATCTTTTTGATAATACAAGCACGACCTATGTCACCCATGCAAAAAATATGACCTATTTCAATAATCAGACTGGGCATGTCATTGTGCGTCTTGCCTTTGATAGAGATGAAATAAACGCTTCAGGGGTTGAAGCACCATACAATCTTGCCTACCTCCGCCTATCCATAAAAAATGCTGGGGATTCCTGGGAAGAATTACAGATAAAAATAAACCCCTACACCCACATCACGGGAGGCGCCTACCTATGAATGCCCGTTTTTTTTCAATCTGTCTCCTTACATTTCTTCTTCTAGTTCAGACGTTCTTCATCCTCCCAGCGTATGCATTTTCCGTCACAGAATCAAGTATCGCCCCCAGCAGTTTTAGTCCTGATGGAAACGGTCTGAACGATACGACTACTATCACCATAGTGCTAGACAATTCTGTGACAACGCTCTATGCAAATATCTTCAACCAAAGCTCGGAGGCGCTTGTAGCGAATCACCGCATCATGTCAGAAAGCCCTGCTAAAACTTACAAATACACATGGAATGGAAAAGACGATAGCAGCAGTGTTGTACCACAGGGGATATATACCGTGCGAGTCTCGGAGAATCCTTCTCAATACGGAGACACCATCGGAACCGTTTATGTTGATCTCACAGCACCGGGTTCACCGTTTCTTACCATTAATGGTGGAGCGACCTATACCCTTTCCAGAAATGTGAACCTTACTATTAGTGCGACTGGTGCGTCACAAATGAAAATCAGCAACTCTGCAGATTTTACGAGTGCCACCTGGGAGACCTATGCAACGACAAGACAATGGACACTTACGACAAACGATGGTACAAAAACAGTGTACATCACATTCCGAGATATTGCAGGTGCCACTGTTTCAACCTCTGCGACGATAACCTTAGATACAACAATTAATGACCCAATTTTATCCATTAATAATGGAGTTAATTCTACAAACAATCGAACAGTTACTCTTACTATCACTGCGAATGATGCAAAATATATGAAAATCGATAACAACACTAGATTTGCCAATATGACGAGTTGGATTCCAAAAACAAACACCTCCCGTTTCCGATTACCTGGAGGCCTCGATGGGACACGAACGGTATGCCTCCGAGTAAAAGATGACGCCGGAAACATAAAAACGACCTCTGCTTCAATCTCACTTGATACGACTCCTCCATCGAATTTATCTTTTTCAATAAACAGCGGTGCCACCTATACAAACAGTACGTCAGTAACACTCACGCTTTCAGCAAGTGGCGGCCCATCGCGAATGTATCTCAGTAATACGAGCAGCACCTGGAGAGGATATAGCTATACATCATCACTTCCTTGGACCCTTCTACCGGGAGATGGTCAAAAAACAGTGTATTATAAGGCAGCAGATGCCGAAGGAAATAATGCTACTGTAAAGACCCAGACAATCATCCTTGATACCACTACCCCGACATCAGCGACCCTGAACACACCAACAGATGGTCAAACTGTTACGACACAAAGACCAACGTTCACCTGGTCAGATCCAAATAGTGATACCCAACAGTATTACCTCCAAATCATACAATCAGGATCCACGATTCAAAGCAGTTATCGGGATTCCACAAGCTATACGGCAACTACTCTTGCTCCTGGATCATATTCGTGGAAGGTGACTGTCTATGATCATGCGGGTAATTATGAGACAACAAGCCAACGATCATTCACGATATCAGTCACTGGACTTGCAATCCCGTCACCGACCTATCCGGCTAATAACAGCTACTATAATAACACCGATATCGCGGTAATATTACGATGGACTGCAATCACAGGTGCAACCTATTATGATGTACAATATGGTCGCACATCAGGGAATCTCAATTACAGTGGGACTTCCACCCAATATGGGACATCATACACGATTACTACCCCAGAATTAAGAAATACAAATGTTACATATTGGAGGGTACGGTCAAGAAACGCTACTACCTCATCGGATTATTCTGATATTTATCATTTTACTATTGACACACAGGCGCCCTCTGGTGTTACTCTTCTTATTAATGATAATGCGTCATATACCACGTCACCATCAGTTACCCTAACCTTAGGGGCCACCGGCGCTACGTGGATGAAGATCAGTAATTATGCAAATTTCAGTGGTGCCAACTGGGAGAGTTTTACAACAACAAAATCTTGGAATCTTTCTTCCGCTGAAGGGATAAGGACTGTTTATTTCAAAGTAGAAGATAACGCCATAGGGGATCAAGGTTCAACAACCTATGCAAATGTCGCTGCTACAAAATCTGATACCATTATTCTTGATACCGCTGCTCCTTCGATTTCTAGCCCATCACCTGAATCTGGTGGAACGACAACAACTACGGCGAATCTTGCTATCCGTGCAACATTAAGTGATAGCGGAACTGGGGTGAATGCCAGTGCAGTCACCCTCCAACTTGATAGTGCACAAATTCCGTATGCAAACCTGACCGTGACCTCAGTTTTAGTTCGATACACCGCCCCAACCATAGCGATTGGGACGCATACGGTGCGAATCACAGCAAAGGATTATGTCGGTCATACCGGGTATTACAACTGGTCGTTTACCGTAGAAACAGAACAACAAGGAGGAACCCCCCCATCTGGTGGGGATACGGTTCCAACCATCTCAGATATCACTCGTTCCCCAACCACGGTCACCGCTTCAGACGTGGTGACTATTTCCGCAACCGTAACCGCAGCAAGCGCTATCACAAGTGTTGATTTGTTCTGGAATGATGGCACCTTACATTCAAAACCAATGAGCCTGCAATCAGTTCATCTTTACAAAGCAACCATCGGACCGTTTGCCGCAGGAACCCGTGTAACCTACTACATTGTCGCATTAGACATCCAGTCTTTGGAAAAACAATCTGCTACCTATAATTTCACCGTAAAAGACGCCGCCGCACCAACCGTTACTGTGGTATCACCAAAAGAAGGAGCAACTATCACCGATAGGACACCAACGATAGAGGCAACCTATTCAGACAGCAGTGGAATCGACATCAGTACAGTCAAACTCACCTTTGATGGCACCGATGTGACCACATCTGCAACGATAACAACAACGAAGATTACCTACATTCCAGCAACACAACTCTCTTATAAAGAATACACAGTCAATTTGGAGGTATCAGACCAGGCGGGCAATAAGGCGACAAAGACATGGTCGTTTACCGTAATTGCAGAGGAACATAACTTCACTAAAACGATTACCAACATAACGGCTGGAGAAACCAAGACAATTGATTTCACGGATTCAGGGACTGCCCTTGAAAAAATAGATATAACCGCTGCAAACAATATGGAAAGCATCACCATTCATTGTACAATAACTGGTGTGAAACCAGAGGGGGTCACTGTTCCAACAAATTCTGTTTATCTGTATCTTGTCATAGACACTAATGTGGAAACCACCGCTATCTCCTCAGCAGTGATCACATTCAAGGTTGAACAAAAATGGCTCACAGACAACAAGATTGATAAATCAGCGGTAAAACTTTTACGATATGCTAACGGGTGGAACGTACTTACACCGACGATTAGCTCGGAAGATGCTACCTTTGTTCACTATAAGGCAACGACACCAGGGTTCTCCACATTTGCAATCACCGGGGCTGCTCAGCCAGCCGGAGGAATCTCACTTTTATTCATTGCCGTCATCATTATCGTGGTTGTGATCATTGCGGCTATTGTCTTGTTGTATTATCGGAGATATTTCTAAAAAACATCCCTCTCTCTTTCTTTTTTTTGTTACTGAACCGGAAGAACAAGGAGGAGACGATAGATTCTTTTAGAACCCAAGGAAATAGCGTACCAAGGGAAAGACATGGGGGAATCGTTCGAACAACCAAAGGAGAAACGAAGGTATAGGAGTCACCAATGGTATATGCACTGGCAGTGTGCCCCAGTCGCTCTCACCACCCCAGATGTCTTTTGCTTTGACCTTGATAGTATACGTTCCTTTCTGGCTCCAGCTATGGGATGCGGATCCTGGTACGCCGGAAGGATACGGACCGAGCCAGCCGCTCGTCGTGTTATCACCCCAGTCAACATAGTAGGAGATGCTATCTTCATCAGGGTCTGTTGTTTGGAACGTGTAGAGATATATGATCCCGGGTCTCCCTGTCGCTGGGCCTGATACTGTTGGTGTGTTCGGCGGGTCACTTGAAACGATCGTTATCGGTAGTGGCTCTGACCAGTGGCTTGAAACCCCAAAGGAGTTTTTCGCTTTTACAGTAATATTGTAAGTCCCATTCAGAGACCAGGAATGTACCGCGGAGACCTGGGTGCCTGAGGGAAACGGGCCGAGCCAGGTATGAGGAGTCCCGTCGTCCCAGTCGAACATGTAATAGATTTGATCTCCGTTCGGATCAGTGGTGGAACTCGAAAAGGTATATTCCTTGTTTATTTTTCCGTGCGTTGGTCCCGTAGGGGCTGGCGGCGTGAGCGGTGGATCGCTCGTGGTCACCGGTCCCATGGTTAGATCAGGGTTCCCCCAGAGTGACCCCCATTCGAATGTCTCGTATCTGTAATTGTTCCACCCGTTCGTGATGTACATCTGATAGAGTGCCCATTGGAGCGCTGCCCCTTGTGTATAATTCATTGAGGTACAGAAAGAAGTGAAATAGTAGTCCATTGTTTGGCTTGAACCGGAAATGGGGCTGCTCCAACCCAAATGACAAATCGCTATCTTATTCGCTCCAAGGAAACCGACGCCACCCTGCTTCATCATCTCCTGACCAAGGTTCACATAATCAGAATCAGCGTTGCTGCAGGCACAGGCAAAGATGATGGAAGGATACGTATCATTCAGATAGGGGCAGGTGTTGGTATTCACGAAATCGACCATGCTTGGGTGATAGCGTACGCACTCGGTGGGTGATCCATGACCTGCCCAGTCGACAAACCCGTAGGTACCCGTGGACCACACATTCTTCACGTTCGTATACGTCAGATCATAATCCATTGGATAGGCAGAATAATCCTGTTCGTACATCCGTGTTTTTTTCCACCCTGACATCCAAGGGTTGTGGCTCGCGTTCGACTTATAGTCCATGAGCACTGCGTTATCGGTCGTGTTTTCGAAGAACGCGCCCAACAGCAGGATATTCTGTTTAAAATTCGGGTCGTTGTTTTGTTCGTAGGCAGCGGATTTTTCGCAGATGCTGTGGACAATGTCAGGGTCGCTCCAGGGTATCCGTCCGACATTGATTTCCGTCTCAAAATCGATTGGGTCGTAATAATATTCACCGTACACGTGATTGCCGTTCGCATCCCAGGATTGATTGTCCGGTAGTGACAGCTCCGCATAGTAATAATCTGTCTCTGGTGGTCCGTCCCCGATGTCCTGCGCCATTTGTCTCATCGGGACGTCATCTCGGTTCCCGACGAGCAAAACATCTTCGATCCCCCATTCACTTGAGGGGTACTTCTCAAGGAGAAATGCCCGTATTTTCGCAGCTAGGTCGTCTCCTTCGTAGCTGGTATTAATCCAGGATATGGTAACCACACCAACGCTTTTTCCCTTGAGGTTTTCCCAGTCGACAAGGGGTGTGACCGACGATATCAAATTGTCAAGTGTGATGATCACGTAGTTGAACTGTTCCCGCCCCGACGCTGGATCACGTGGGTACCAACTCTGGGCTTGATCATAATTCAAGATGATTTCGTGTGCAATGAGTTCGGTTCGTGAGAGGTTGTCTTTCATGATGGTCTGAGGAGCGCCGTTTTCTGGAAGCGTGTAGTGTACCGTGACACTGATGTCTGGGTAGTGCATCATCTTGCCTGAAAGAGGATAGTAGAGAAACGGGGTGACCCGTACATCAACAAGATTATACTTGCGATAACCTCCTGTTCCTATAACCTCCCCGATGGACTGTGGAAACGGAGTATTGCTCCCGTATATCATTCTGTGGTTCTCTTGGTATTGATATTCTTCATTCGCGGAGAAAGCCGGGTTTTCCTCGCCCATGATTCTTGGAATCGAGCAAGGCGGAAACCGATAAGATCCCTGGAGAAGGATGCCTTGCCCCGTCTCGAACGTGACATCCTGGACCTGGGCTTTTGGTGGAATTGCGATGGAGAATATCTTTGCTGGTAGTATTGGTTTTCCAGGAATCAACAGGCACCCATAATTTTCAAGAGAAAGCTCATCTCTCTGGTCTGTTCTTTTCATCTCATAGGCACCGACAGGGATGGTTACGGTTATGTTATCGTTAACACGATAAACATCTTGTTTGGCTGCAGGCACCTCAGCGGCACTCAACAATGTACCGCAGATGAGCAACGAACAAAGGACGAAGCTGATGATCTGATGTGATGTCTTCATGTTCCCTCTATGACATATATATGCCGCATGAATTTTTATTTGTTGCTTTGATATTTAAACCGTGTAGGGGTTTTTTGCCATAGAATCTTTTACCTCTCCCAACATATCTTGCTACTTTGTAGCACACAATATTACATGGAGAAGGACGTTATAATAGTTATCCCAACTATATCGATGAAAAGAGAGCATTCCTCCTTGTTCATTCATTTGTACAGCAAGAAGGGTGAGCATCGCTCTAGAGTGTACTTGCTATACGTTTTCCGTACTCGACACAAGCCTTTCTGCTCGTCTCATCAGGGTTCCAGAGGGCCTTCAGCCCGTCGTCAGCCACGCTGAACCCGGCTTTCTTCAACTCTTCGATGAGAAGCGACACGGACTCGCCGCTCCAGCCGTAACAGCCGAAGGCAGCCGCTTTTTTCTCCTTGAACCCTAGGCCATCGATCTCCTCAAGTATCGAAGCAACTCCGGTTAATATCCCCCGGTTGATGGTCGGTGACCCAACCAGGATCGCCTTTGATTTGAAAATCTCGGCGATTGCATCATTTTTGTCACTGTTCCCGATATTAAACAGTTTCACGGTGACGGTTGTATCAGCACTTGTGATTCCTTTCGCAATCTGCTCTGCCATCACGCGGGTGCCGCCCCACATGGTATCATACAGGATCGTGATCTGATTCTCCTTATATTTGGCAGCCCATTGCAGGTAGGTCTCGACAATCTGCAGCGGGTTTTCCCGCCAGATGATTCCATGGCTTGGACAGATGACGTCGACCGGTAGGTTGAGCGCGAGGATTTCCTTTATTTTCTTCTCGACGAGACCGCTAAAGGGGGTGAGGATATTCGCGTAGTACTTCAATGCCTCTATGTACAACTCCGCCTGGTTCACCCGGTCATTGAAGAACAGCTCTGAGGCATAATGTTGACCGAACGCGTCGTTGCTGAACAGGATGTTATCGCCGGTCAGGTAGCAGAACATGCTGTCAGGCCAGTGTAGCATCGGCGCTTCGATGAAGATGAGTTCTTTGTTCCCAAGGCTCAGGCGTTCTCCGGTCTTCACGGTCTTGAAATCCCAGTCTTCATGATAATGGCCCTTGAGTGATTTCACGCCGTTCGCCGTGCAATAAATTGGTGTCCCAGGGATGTGTTTCATCAGTTCAGGGAGCGCGCCGCTATGATCGGTTTCCCCGTGATTCGCGATGACGTAATCGATTTTTTTCAGGTCGATCTCCTTGGACAGGTTCTTTACATATTCTTTTGCGAACGGTCCCCACACAGTATCGATCACCGCGGTCTTTTCTTCCCGAATCAGGTAGGAATTGTAAGACGAACCACGATGGGTGGACAGTTCGTTCCCATGGAACTTCCGTATTTCCCAATCGATTTTCCCGACCCATGAGACATTATTTTTCACCAGGATACCCATACTCAGATCTCCACATTTCGTAACAGACCGAATACCGCAGTCTTCTTATAAATTTCTATGATATCTCTCTAAATATTTTTTCAGAACACCAATTATTTCTTTACCTTGCTTCTCCCGAAACTTTTAATGATGTCACCTGAAGAGAGGGTGCCGACGAGCCTGTTGTGTTCATCGTTGACGAGCAGATGATGCAGCCCGCTCCGTTGCATGACACGGATCGCGTTCTCGATCGTATCATCCTCATACGTATCCACACAGGGGTGGATGCCGTCGCGTTCACAGGAGTCCATAACCTTTTGGGCTGGTGGTCCCCGCATGATCTCCGCCACCTTCAGATCGGTGATGTCTCGTGGTTTTTTTTGCTTATCAACCGGGTCTGGCAGCACGTCTTTCACTAGCGCGAAGTAGATGTCACTTTCCGTAATCACCCCAACAAGGTCGTCCTTGGATTTCACCACCGCGATATCGGTCTTGGCGTGTGACATCTTGAAAATGACGTCCGCGAGTCGTTCATCTATCGTCGTGTACACGATGTCTCTTCTCATATGGTTCTTTATCAGATCATGAAATTCCATATCTCGAATCCCCAGATTAGATGTTATATATTATAGTATAATAAGCGGAGATAATATATTGAATTTTTGGTGAAGAGATGTGAACCAAAATAAGGCGATAAACGTATTAACCATGTCGATGATTTCTCGTCTATGGTCCATTTTATTGGATGACCATTTATCTGTACCGCTTATTTCGACGATTATCCAGCACCGCCGGAGAAGGTAAAATTCCACAAGGTATTGTCGTTATGAGTACATGGAAATCAATAGTCAACGCTGATGCGACGGAATGGTTATTGGAGTGTAGTAACCCCTCTGTACGATTTTTTACGTTGCGTGATATCCTAGGAAAATCGGAAGATAGTCACGAGGTTCGGCAGGCCAAACAGGACATCATGAATACCGGAGTCGTACCCGCTATCCTTGCGAAACAAAAGAAAGAAGGATACTGGGAAACCCCGGAATCATTTTACACAGCGAAGTACAAAGGCACCGTGTGGCAACTGATGATCCTCGCTGAACTTGGTGCAGACGGGAGGAACGACCAGATCAGAAACGCGTGCGAGTTCATCCTCGGCCATTCACAGGATCTGGAAAGTTTTGGTTTTTCTCATTCTGCGAGTATCAAAAAAGGGGGAGGGAGACATAGTGAGGTCATCCCTTGTTTAACGGGGAACATGGTCTGGAGTTTGATCAGACTCGGGTATCTGAACGACGCTCGTGTTCAATCAGGTATACGATGGATTACGGCCTATCAGCGGTTCGATGATGGGATACCAGAACCAATGAAGGGGTGGCCGTACGACCGGTTGAAGGCAGGATGTTTAGGGAGACATACCTGTCATATGGGTGCGGTGAAAGCACTCAAAGCGTTAGCGGAGATCCCAGAAAAGAAACGGTCAGATGATGTGCAACTGATGATTGAACCGGGTGTGGAGTACTTGCTGATTCATCATATTTACAAAAGGAGTCATGATGTGAGCCGCGTAGCGAAACCCGGGTGGTTGCAATTTTGTTTTCCGCTCATGTATCAAACGGATGCCTTAGAGATCCTCGAAATCTTGACCAAACTTGGATATAAAGATGAGCGTATGAAAGAAGCGCTTGATGTCGTGATTTCAAAGCAGGACGACCAAGGTCGATGGATGCTAGAGAAATCGTTCAACGGGCGTTTCCAGATGAACATCGAGCAGAAAGGCAAACCAAGCAAATGGATCACACTATTTGCACTGCGAACATTGAAACGGTTTTATGGCTAAAAGGGAAGAGAAAAATGAAGCGGTACATGGTCATTGAAACCTTTAAACCAGGGTGTAAAGAAAAGGTATATGAATGCTTTCATGAAAAAGGAAGAATGTTACCCAACGGACTTGTGTATATCGATAGTTGGTTAGAAAAGAACGGTGACCGTTGCTTTCAACTGATGGAAACAGATGATCCTGGATTATTTCCACTATGGACTCGACGTTGGGAGGATCTCGTGGTATTCGAGATTATAGAAATCGCGGAAAAAAAATAAACTGTTCGGATCTTCTATTCGCGTAATTCCCTGAAAAGGATGTTGTAAAAACTCTCCCTTGCATTTTTTTCGATCCAGGGGTAATGCCCGCACTTTTGTAATAAAATGAAGGTGAAATCTTTTAGGATTTTTGAGAGTGGTTTTTCCACTCCTTGAAAAGGATGCGGGTCGTAGTCCCCGTGAATCGCGACCACAGGGCAGTGCAGGTGCCTGCAAAGGTCCGGTAATGCTCCGCTCCGTCGCATCTCGTCAGCTTCTTTCCACACGTGTTCAAAAATCCTGTATTGGACCCGTAGAGTCATTTCAGTACTGTCGAGAGGCCTGTAGGAATCTGTGTGAATGATCATCGATCCCACCTGGGCAAATACCTTGTCCTTTCGTTTCCCGTGCGGGTCATTGAGTATGTCGACAAGGTTCTGGAGCGTTTGTTTTTCTTCATCGTTCATGCGGTTCATGCGGGTCTTTGTGATCTGCGGGATATATTTTTCTTCGAACGGCCCGCTACCGACAAGGATTATTTTTTTCACGGACAACGGATAACGCGCCGTGTACATCATGGCAAGCCACGCTCCCCATGAATGACCGATGAGCGTGAGCGGGGGATCTCCATGACGTTCAATGATGTGCGCTAGTTCCTGGATTTGCCCGTTGATGGTAATCATTGTCTGTAACGGCTCAAGAGTTCCCTGATGCCGGGATAGCTCCTGTGCAACTGGTGCCATCTCACCAGCAGCCCCTGGACCTCCATGGATGACTGCAACAGAGAAAGGAGCGCATCCGTATTTCCGCATATTTTTCATATCAACTCCTTGCGCATGATATTCAAAATGAAATAAATCATGTGTCAATCGGTTTGAACGTAGGTTTTTCAAGATATGAAATAAAACGCTTCTGTTATCATCATTGTTATATATATTTGTTGAAGGACTTCATAATGGGGGCCACTCATGATCCACTTACCGATCTTCACCAAAGCCTTCTCTTCGATAGGATTTTTTACGTTTTCGTACTGAGGCTTTCTCGCCAATATCCAAAAAAGGTATTTTTATTTTTTTCAGTCTTAAATTTTAATTGTTTTGTAATCGTTTCTTAATCATTTTTCAATTTTGTTTCTATAGTGAAACGATTTATGATGGGGTAGAGGAAGCAATATGAGAATATTGACCAAAAAAAATGAAATAATGAAGCAAGTGATGATCGGCATCATCATACTTTCGATGATGTCTACGGGATTTACAACATTTGTTGTGAAAAGTGGTGAAATCACCGCTACATCGACACTTCCTTCGGGAAACTCTGCAATAGCTTCGGGAGTTACGAGTGATGCGAACACTGACTCAACCTCGGTATCGGTATCACCTGAACTACAGCGCGCGGCAGATTACCTGAAAGCAGCTCGAGATTTACCGGCGATACGGCAGGCTGCAGGTGAACGTTTTCGAGAGTTGTATTTCTCGGTAGTAAAAAATAAGAATGGACAAAATAATCCTCAGCCTCTTCCCGTGAATGGATCAACAAAACCGCATTTTTTTGGTCCGTGGCCAAATTGGGCGAACAGTCCACTGCCAACAGGTGCTGTGACTACCATTACACTGGTAAAAGGAGGTAAAGGATATACAGCTCCAATAGTGAATATTACTAATCTTTATTATTATCCGACTTCATGGGCGACCGCAACCGCGACCGTAACAAATGGAGTGATCACGGGTATCGTTCTTAATACCGGCGGTTCGGATTACAATTCACCAATCGTGACGATATCTGATTCAACCGGCTCTGGCGCTGTCGCAACAGCAACAATCGGTGGAACTCTTTCTGGTGGTATCAGGAAATTCGTTGACAGTCTCCCCGGCCTTGGTCCATCTGGTGCGAGCACTCTTGGACAATATCTTGTAATTGCGTCATCGGACACCACAACATACCCGGGATGTGATTATTATGAGATAGGGCTTGTTCAATACACAGAAAAGATGCATACGGATCTCCCGCCAACCATGCTCGAAGGATATGTCCAAATATCAACGCCTACAGTTCCTGGGTCACATATACCGTTAACCTATCTGAACGGGAGTGCGATCCGTGATCCCTATGGCAATCAGGTCTATGCAGTGGACAACCCCCATTATCTGGGACCTTCCATTGTTGCGTTCCGTGACCGCCCGGTGCGCATTAAATTCACCAACTACCTCCCGACCGGGATGGGTGGGAATTTGTTTATACCCGTCGATACCACGGTTATGGGTGCAGGAATGGGACCTTTGGATATGCCTGGAATGCCGGGTATGAAGGAAAATTACACGCAGAACCGCGCGACATTACACCTCCATGGTGGTGCTACTCCCTGGATAAGCGATGGTACGCCTCATCAATGGACCACACCCGCCGGAGAAATGACGCAATACCCCAAGGGTGTGAGCGTCCAGTATGTTCCGGACATGTGGTTCGTGAATGGCACCGTTGTCCCCAATACCGTGGGACAAACAACACCACCGGTAGCTGGAGCATCAACGAATCCCGGTAACGGGTCTCTGACCTTTTACTATACCAATCAACAGAGCGCTCGATTGATGTTTTACCATGATCACGCCTATGGGATCACCCGTCTTAATGTGTACGCCGGAGAAGCAGCAGGATATGTTCTCACCGATCAAGTGGAACAAGACCTGATCGCAGGCACGAACGTCTCTGGTGTGAACCCGAATCATTTGCAGGTTCTCCCAGATATAGGAATACCCTTGGTTATTCAAGATAAAACATTCGTCGACGCCAGTACGATTGCATATCAGGATCCACTTTGGCGATGGGGATCGACGCCTGGGACGGCACATACCGGTGATCTCTGGTTCCCCCATGTCTATATACCAAACCAGAATGCCGGTGCAATCGATGGATCAAATGCCTTCGGACGATGGGACTACGGTCCATGGTTCTTCCCGCCAACCACCGACATATTGTATGGGCCAGTAACAAACCCCTATTACGATCCAGTGAATGCACCTTGGGAGCCGCGATTGGTGCCTGGAGTACCGGACACATCCATGGTTATGGAAGCGTTCTGTGATACACCGCTAGTAAATGGTGTCGCCTATCCGTATATGAATGTAGAGCCGAGAGCATATCGTTTCAAGATACTGAGTGTTGGGAACGACAGGTCCCTGAACTTACAGTTATATCAAGCTGACCCGAACGTCACAACTTGGGATGGAAGGACCAACACCGAGGTCAAGATGGTTCCGGCAGTTCCAACACCTGGGTTCCCTGACACATGGCCAACGGATGGTCGTGACGGTGGGGCGCCTGACCCAACCACAGTAGGTCCGAATTTCATCCAGATCGGAACCGAAGGCGGTTTCCTCCCCGCACCAACTGTGATTCCAAACCAACCAGTCACCTTCAACCTCAACCCGAAGACCTTCAACTATGGGAACGTCCTTGATCATGCACTTGCCCTCGTACCAGCGGAACGAGCCGACGTCATCATCGACTTTTCACAGTTCGCAGGGAAAACCATCATCTTATATAATGATGGTCCGGCGGCATGGCCAGCAGCAGACCCAAGAAATGATTACTTCACCGGATGCATGGACAATACCGCTTCTGGTGGTGCTCCAACGACTATGGTTGGATATGGTCCGAACACCAGAACCATTCTGCAATTCAGAGTGAACAACACCACTCCAGCAGCGCCTTACAATCTCACGGCTTTAAATGCAGTATTTGCCAAGACCGCTGCGAAGCGAGGCGTCTTTGAAACCGATAACGACCCGATTATCGCCCCACAAGCAGGCCACGATTCAGCCTATAACAAAACCTTCCCCGTGGATAACTTCGTCAGAATTGGTGACACCGCCTATACCTTCAAAACCATCGCCAATACAACGCTCACAATACCATTCCAGGATAAGGCCCTACATGACGAAATGAGCGCCGTCTATGATGATTTCGGCAGAGCAAGCGGTATGGAAGGAATCGAGCTAATGAACGGAGGACCGCAGGCAGTGGGCTTCCTCCTGTATCCTTATGTGAGTCCCATTACAGATATCATCACCGATTGCACTATATCTCCTGTTGGACCAGTAGCGGGAGATGGAACGCAAATCTGGAGGATCACTCATAACGGGATCGATACTCATGCGATACACTTCCATCTGTTCAACGTGCAACTCATCAACCGAGTTGGATGGGACAACATGATTCTCCCGCCCGATGCCAACGAACTAGGATGGAAGGACACCGTGAGGGTCAATCCCTTGGAACAGACAATCGTCGCATTACGACCAATGGCTCAAACATTGCCTTTTGATGTCCCCAACAGCGTTCGCCTCATTGATCCGACGATGCCGGAAGGCGTCACCCTCGCGGGGCCTCCAGGAGGGTTCTCCGACCCGTCTGGGGAACCAGTCACCGTCATCAACCACAAGATCAATTACGGTTGGGAGTACGTCTGGCATTGCCACATCCTCGGTCATGAAGAGATGGATATGATGCACGGGATCGGGTTTGCCGTCGCACCAAGGGCGCCCAGCAACCTCACTGTGGCTACATCGATTAACGGCGGGAACGTAAGTGCCCAATTAAACTGGTTTGATAAGTCCCTTAGCGAGACCAACTTCACCGTCCAACGGGCTAACGATGTAAACTTTACGACGAACCTGGTGAATGTTGTTCTCGGAGAAAATGTGACGACATATACCGACACACCCGTACCGCAAAATCAGATGAACTACTACAGGGTTCTCGCCAATGATGTCATAGGCGATACCACGGTGTACCCAGCCCCGGCGATTGGTTTCCCCGTTGTAACAGTGAATTCAACCCCCTCCAATGTTATCTCGCTGAGCCCCTTAGCACCAATTATCACCACCATCTCGCTACCACCAGGAGATGTCAGCGTTGCATACAGTCAGACCTTGACAGCCGTCGGCGGGGTGCTTCCCTACACGTGGTCCGTGTCGGTCGGCTCGCTTCCGGCGGGACTCACTCTCGCACCTGCAACAGGTATTCTCTCTGGGACGCCAACGATAGTCGGCACCTATAGCTTCACTATCATGGTGACCGACAATATCGGTGCCACCGCGACCAAACCATTTACCATCACCATTAACCCCGTCTTAGCGATCACCACCCTAACGCTTCCCAACGGCGATGTCGGGGTAGCGTACAGCCAAATCCTAGGAATGACTGGCGGAACCTCACCATTTGCCTGGTCGGTGTCCGTGGGCGCGCTACCGGCTGGCTTGTCTCTTGCACCAGCAACTGGTATACTCTCTGGGACCCCAACGACCGCTGGCACATACAGCTTTACGATTCTGTTAAGCGATAGCGTTGGCGGAACAGCGACACAAGCCTACACGGTTATTATCAATGTTGCACCAGTGATCACCACAACCACCTTGCCGAATGGCGAAGTGAACATCGTCTACACCCAGACTGTTGCGGCCACCGGAGGCACGATTCCATACGCTTGGTCAATATCTACCGGCGCTCTCCCGCCCGGATTATCCCTCGGTCCTTCGACCGGAACGATTTCTGGAACGCCAACGACCGCGGGTGCGTATAGCTTCACAGTGATGTTATCTGACAGCGTTGGTGGAGTGGCGACTCAGCCTTTCTCCATCACCATCAGTACAGTTCCGAGTATCACGACGACAACACTTCCAAACGGCGAGATGAGCATTGTATACAGCCAGACTCTTGGCGCAACCGGTGGCGCGATCCCGTACACCTGGTCGATATCTGTCGGGACTTTGCCAACGGGACTCTCTCTTGGTGCGTCCACCGGCATTATCTCTGGAACACCGACGACCGCAGGCACGTACACCTTCACGGTAATGCTCACCGACAGCTTGACCGGTGTCGCAACTCAGCCGCTCTCTATCATCATCAACGCTCTCCCAACCATTACCACCACGACACTCCCAGCCGGCGATATCGGAGTCGCCTACAGTACAACCCTCTCTGCAACGAGTGGCACGCTTCCTTACACCTGGTCGATATCCACTGGTGCGTTGCCTGCCGGATTGTCTCTTGGTGCGTCCACAGGCATTATCTCTGGGACACCGACGACCGCTGGCACGTACAGCTTTACGGTGACGTTGACCGATAGTATGGGCGGGATAGCAACCAAGTCTTTGTCGATACTCATCAATGTCGCCCCGACCATCACCACCACGTCACTGCCGAACGGCCAAGTCAACATCGCGTACAGTCAATCTCTCACCGGCACCGGTGGTACACTCCCCTACACTTGGTCAGTATCTGCAGGATCTCTACCTGGCGGACTCACCCTTGGTTCATCAACAGGCATTATCTCTGGGACGCCAACAACCGCAGGAACTTACAGCTTCACTGTCCTCTTAACAGACAGCGTCGGTGGCACTGCGACCAAAGCCCTGTCAATCATAATACGACCGGCACCAGCAATCACCACGACATCGCTACCCGCAGGTGACGTAGGAGTCGCCTACAGTCAGACGCTCACAGCTACTGGCGGATTGACTCCATATACTTGGTCAATATCTGCAGGATCTTTACCAACAGGCCTCTCTCTTGGCGCTACAACAGGTATTATCTCTGGAACGCCGACCGCTGCAGGTACGTTCAGCTTCACCGTCAAGTTGACTGATAGCGCTGGCGGGATAGCAACGAGTGCTCTGTCCATTACTATTAATCCCGCACCGGTCGTTGCCACATCATCGCTCGCAGCTGGTGACGTCGGAGTGGTCTATCACCAGACCCTTGGAGTAACAGGCGGAACCCTACCCTACACATGGTCCATATTGGTAGGTTCTCTACCACCCGGGTTATCTCTTGGTCCTTCAACCGGAATTATCTCTGGGACGCCAACAACAGCAGGCGCCTACAGCTTCACCGTCAAAGTAACAGACAGTGTTGGCGGGTCAGCAACGAAGGTCCTATCGATCACCATAAACGCCGTGCTCACCATTACCACCGCCTCAGTTCCCAACGGTGATATCGGATTCGCGTATAGCAAAACTCTCACGGTTGGAGGCGGTACGCCCTCATACATCTGGTCGATATCTGCTGGAACCCTCCCACCTGGGTTGTCTCTTGGTGCATCAACCGGGATAATCTCTGGCACACCAACAACCGCGGGCGCCTACAGCTTCACCGTCATGGTGGCTGATAGTGTTGGCGGCATAGCGACAAAGGCTTTCACCATCACCATCAAAATAGCACCGACAATTACCACGACTTCGTTACCAAATGGTCGGATATTCCGTGCATATTCACAGACGCTAGCAGTAACGGGTGGTTGGGCTCCGTACACCTGGTCAATATCGGCAGGCGCTTTACCGCGAGGACTTTCTCTTAACGCAGCAACCGGCGTGATCTCAGGAACACCAACAAGGCTTGGTCTCTTCAGCTTCACTGTTAGGTTAACAGACAGTATTGGTGCCACGACGACAAAGGCGCTTTCTATTAGAATCACCTTGTAAGCGCGAATTGAAACAGACCAGAACCATAGAGGGAGCAAGCCCTCCCTCCCCCTCTTTTTTTTCTTTTACCTTTTCTTACACTCGAAACTGCTTGTAATTAAAGCTTCTATACTACAACGGTAAAATGTCGGAGATCCTCTCTCATTTAAGATTTTTTAAACCTATTATTATAGCTTTCCGGCAAATTCGTCAAGCTTTGCTTCCCAGCCTTGCATCAGGCCGTTACCGGTTTCAGTCCCATCTCCCGCGACCCTGAAATCAGCGTCCGCGACCTTCACCATATGTTTCTTTGAGAGGAGTTTTTCCATCTTGTTTAATCGATTCTTGTCCAACGCGTGGGTGTTGATGATGCCGTACTTCTTCCCGTCCATCCCCTTTAGGCGTTTCATGAAACTCCGCATGTTCTTCTGGATGTTCAATGCCTCCGTCGCAGCAGAGAATACGTACGTATCAGCTGCGGGCATGCTAGTAGGATCTGTCTCTTCGGTTGTGAATGCCTTGATTTCCCCTTTCTTACTCAGCGTTCCTGCGAGGTGTTCTACAAGCTTCTTTCCGTTTCCGTACCGTGACCAATACACAATGACATATTTCATCTGCTCACTGAGGGAAGATTATGGATCTCCTATAAAAAGATAGTACAAAATTCCTTTCCGGACGCACGCTGAAATATGTATTTTTTCAGGCCACTTGTTCTTTTTTTACTCATATTTGGTGCATAATATCCCCTTTCGTAAGAGTTAAATCCCCTACCCTCTTATGATGTATTGAGGCTAGCCTCATAAAAACCATTGATAGAAGATAATAATGGGGGAAAGAAATGAAACATGTCGTAATCAACAAAGGGCTGGTGTGTGGTCTTGTATTACTGTTTGCAGGGCCCTGCCTAAGCGTTGTGGCTGATGCACAGCATGAGTACAATCCCACGATAGTTCAGGATGATATTGCACACACCGTTCAAAGTCCACAACAAGGGACGATGCCAGACCTACAAAACATCATGGGTGGTGAAACGTGGCAGCAGGTGCAACAAGCCATGGTAAATGAAACCAACGGCTACCTCATGTATTCAAGTTCAGGTTCCGGAAACTCGCTACATCTGTTCATGAAACTCCCTCACCTGAGGAACTCAAAGGGGTTCTGTCTAGGAGGGGTTATTGTGTATACCGGACTGACTGCGCTCACCATGATCTGGAGGATCGTGAATGGGACAGCGGCGGATGTTGTGAAGATGAGGCCAGGGCCGCATGTGGTGGTCTTCAGTGGCGTCGGGTACTCGTTTTTCCTTAAGAACAAGAAAGGTGGTACAGGACGAATCGTCGCTGTAAGCTTCAAACAGCCTTCTATAACACCATAGGGACCCATTGCGGCACTTTTCCAACGGGGGTTCCTCTAGCGGGTTGATTTCTCCTTCATCTCACCATGGTGTCTTTATATTTTTAACAGTCGTTAACATTAAATAGGGGGTAGCATGTAGTTTTTGCTAACATAAAAAATTCATCGGAGGATGCTTAATGAGCAGCACTATATTGTGGAAAAAATATCTGTCCTTTTTCTTCATCGTCGTTCTCATCAATGGAGCTTTAGTAAGCGTCGTAGCAGGATCGATCGGCCCTCATGGAACCATTCCTCAAACTATGGACGTTCCTGGTGGGAATGATTGGTGGCCGATGTTTCATCATGATGTAGCACACTCAGGTTTTTCCTCCTCAACCGATCCGATAGATGATCAGGTGTTGTGGTCCTTTCAAACCCAGTATTTCATCTCATCGTCACCCGCGGTGTCTCACGGGCGGGTTTATGTTGGCTCTTGGGATCGGAATGTGTACTGTTTCGATATGGATACGGGGGCGCTCTTATGGAATTATTCGACCGACGGTGAGGTGACCTCTTCACCGGCTGTTGCCGACGGGAAAGTCTACATCGGCTCACAGGATTCTAAGCTCTATTGCCTGGATGCAGTTCATGGAACGTTTCTTTGGTCGTTCGACACGGATTTCCTTGTCGAATCCTCACCGACTGTTACAGACGGTAAAGTATTTTTTGGTTCAAGTGGCGGTTCTTTGTTTTGCGTTAATGCCGAGGATGGGGCGCTTCTCTGGGAACATCAAACCGGGAACGTCATTTTATCTTCCCCTGCTGTGGTGAATAACAGGGTGTATTTCGGCGTTTCCAACGGTGCCTTCCTATGCCTGGATGCTAATAATGGAGGCGTCATCTGGAGCAGGCCAACGCAGGAGGGAATGATCTCTTCACCCGCTGTCGATGCTGGCAAGGTGTATTTCGGGTCAAACGACCACAACATCTACTGTCTGGATGCGTCCGACGGCAGCCTTATCTGGAACTATACCGCCCCAAGCGAGGTTCATTCATCGCCCGCGATCGCGTACGGAAACCTGTACGTAGGGACAAACCTCGAAGGCCTGTTGTGTCTTCAGAAAGACACGGGTGCGTTCGTGTGGAGTTATCAGGTGAACAGTGGGGTGGAGGCGTCACCCACGGTCGCCGATGGTAAGGTGTACTTCGGTGCAGATCCCTGCTGTGGTTTTTCTGAGATTTTCTACTGCCTCAATGCGTTGACCGGAGCGGTGCTTTGGACGCATGATTTCAACACGCTATATCATATGAAATCCTCTGCAGCTGTCGCCGCAGGCAAGGTGTTTGTCGCGTCCGGTGACGGGCGGGTGTTTGCGTTCGGTGAGGTCGAATTCCTTGCTGATGCGAACGGCCCGTATCAGGGCATTGTCAACAAAACCGTACATTTCACTGGCTCTGTGTATGGCGGTCAACCCGGGTACTCTTGGTACTGGGAGTTCGGTGATTCTACGACCTCGACGGAGCAGAACCCCACTCATATCTATGCAACAACGGGGACGTATGCGGTGACGCTCACCGTCACCGACGGTACGGGGAGTGATGCAACTGATGAGACACAAGCAATAATTGAAACACCAAACGAGCCACCAAGTGCACCTTTCATCGATGGTCCGTCGACCGTCGTTCAAACCCTCACATACGAGTTTTCGTTCTTATCTTCAGATCCAAATAACGATACGATCTTTTATTATATTGACTGGTGCGACAATTCATCAAGCGGATGGCTCGGGCCGGTCGCCTCTGGTGAGCCGCTGCATCAGAACCATACGTGGGGACAACAAGGAACTTGCGGAATTAAGGCAAAAACGAAGGACAGTCATGGTGCTGAGAGCGATTGGTCATCTTTCATGATATTCATGAAACCAATAATCGATATCCAAATACGCGGAGGAGTGGGAGTTGTCGTAATCTTAAAAAATAATGGTGACACTCCCGCGACGAATGTCTCTTGGTCTGTTATGTTGGAAGGAAGCTTTGTCACCCCCACAGACAAAACGGGTGTGATCCCGTCGATTCCTGCAGGTGGGCGGATGAGGATTCACTGCTTTGTTCTCGGCCTTGGCTTAATAGAGGTGACTGTCCTAGCGATAAGTCATGGGACGGTAGGGAACATAAGAGTGACACATGTCTCCTTGTTCCTGTTCTTGGCTAAGGTGAAATGGACCCAGGACATCCATACGATAAATTTTTAAAGAAGAGCGTCGTTATAAAATTGTTGAATGGAGGAAAAGGTATGGATAACTATCCACTTTTAAAGAAAGGGTTAGTTGTTGGAATCATTCTTTTGTTCGTTGGGACAGGTATCATTCCATCTAGTGCACAAGATATAGAAAAACCATCTTTCCCAACTTCAACTGGTAAAACCATCTATGTAGACGATGATAACATCCTTGGTCCTTGGGATGGAACTCTACAACATCCGTATCAGCAAATTCAGGATGCTGCGAATGTGTTGAAGCGAGGTGATACCATCTATGTTTATAACGGCACATACCATGTAAATGTTCTGAGAATTAATCATACGTCCTCAATAAAACTACTTGGTGAGGACAAGAATACAACGATTATTATCGGTAAAATTTGGTTTGAGCATGCTCATGGATTGACCATCAGTGGCTTCACATGGAAAACTCTCACACTTTCTCAACCTGATTGTCTCACCCTCGGTCATTCAACGAACTGTACTATTTCTGGAAATATCTTTGAACCGGTCAACTTTGGAATGGAATTAGCGTACTTATTTAATTGCAACGTTTCCTCAAATACATTTGAATTATATGGTCTTACTAACCCGCTGGCAATTGCTATTGGTTTATCCACACAGGTTATTATGAACGACAATAAGTTCCTTGGAGATCCATCATCGGATCCTTTACTTGGACAGGGGATTCAAATGGGTGTTGCACCGAGGAATACCATTTCAAGGAATCTCTTTATGAATCTCGAGAGCGCCATCCAAATGGGTAGCGGGATTCCCCTCACGAGACACAACCTGATCTCGAATAACACAATTATCAACACACCTGTTGGAATTGCTGTAGGTAGCTTCTCTGCGCATAACATCATCAAAGGAAATATTATAAACACTAGTTGGGACGGTATTGTTCTATATGACCAGGCAACTCGAAATCTCATTTATCAGAACAAGATTTCGCATTGTCTTGAAGGAGGAATAATAGGTTATTGGGCTTACGCGAATGATATACTTGCGAATACCATTTCAGATAATAAAATTGGCATTATGCTTGGAGGGCCTGGGGGGGAACTTCGATGCTTTTTCAACCGCATTGCATTTAATAACATCGTAAGAAGTGAGTATTGGAATGTTATTGACTTTAATGGTATAAATCTCTGGTATAATCTTAAAAGTGGAAAGGGGAACTATTGGGATAACTACACCGGCATAGATGCAAATGGCGATGGCGTCGGAGATACACCATATAACATACCAGGTTGCAGAAATAAGGATCGATACCCATTAATGGAACCTGTTGATATTAATAATGTTACGGGAATTGGCGATGTTTTTCATGAGTATGCTGATGATGGAAACGACGATATGGCGACTTATTCTATGCTGTTGTCCTTCGGTTCTTTAGGAGTTTTCAATAGTCTTTATCAGCATCATCAATATTCAGAAACCAACAGGAATTCAGATCTGTTGAATAAAATAAACTATTTTTTCCTGGGTATTGAAAAATTGTGGAAGGGGGAAAGCAACGAGTCCTTAAAGATATGTTTTTAACGAAGTAACCGAAGGATTATCGTTATGTTGAAATGAAATAGGTCTCGTGATTTTTTGTTACCGTTGTTGCTTATTTTCTTCAAAGAAAATAATTAAATATATGACATGCATTAACATTCCATAAGGAGGAAATGAATCATGGACAAAATCCTAAAAAAAGGGTTGATAGTGGGTACTATCTGCCTGTTGATGCTGGTCTCTATTCCAACAGCGATTGGAAAGGAAGATTTCAATCTTGTTGTGAAGATCAATCCAGTTCGAAAAATTTTCCCTAGGATATATATACAAGGTGCAGACAAGGATTTCGAAATATTTATCTCTAACGAGGGACCTACCAACTGTAGTGGCTCTACTGTAGAACTCACATATTTTGCGCTTCTAGGCTATAAGCCTGGAGAACTAAAACGTGATAAAATTGAAATCGGTGCAATACCCGCCAATGGAAATCATAGTGAAATTATACACTGTGGTTCACTGACTCCAGTGGGTTTATTTGTGATTTATAAACTGCAAGCAACCATTAATATAGACGACCTTAAGCAAAATGATAACAACGCTTCGTTAATATTTATTGTCCTCGGAAGATAAATTACAAATCCAGATAAAATTTATCATGGCTGCCATGAAGAACCATGGAGTTAAGAATTTCAAGAAGGAGCTGAAAAATCTATTTCGGTTGAGAAATATTTATTTATAATGCAATCCATCGAAATAAGAAAAGGGAGGAATAATCACGAAAAGAAAAGAAAAATATATGAAAGTTTTTGCAATTGGCATAACTATATTATTTTTTTCTAGTCTTATCCCAGCGACTGCCAGGCAACTAGAAAAGGATTACAGTGTGCCGTATGATGGACGGATTATCGCAAATGACGGCGAGGTAAAAAAGACCGTCTTTGCTCCGAAGGACGGAATTTACCATGGCTATTCTCCAATAGATGAAGGCTGTTATCAGGAAATCGTGAAGAGGAAACATCATTCTCAGGTGACTCTTAATGGATATGATATAAATTTCACAAATCCATTGAGCAATGATGTAATGAGAGCAGGCGATACCGTCTCTATCAACGGGACGATCACTGGCGAGAATTTCATGTATTATGTCGTAGAATATGGTCAGGGAGCGGAGCCGACAGAATGGCATACGACAGGCATTACGTTGATAAATGGTGGTACTTCCCCGATCGTCAACGATACGGTGGCGATTTGGAATACCAGCCATATCAGCGAGCCTGATTTCTTTACACTTCGAATAACGACGCATTATTCAGGCAATACGACTGCCTCGATATTAAAAAAACGACCTGTTTTTCCACAAAATATACCTTACAACCTCCTTATGGGTAATAGTGACGGCAGAACTGTTACCGTTCTCGACAACGTCGTAATAAGATATATCAAAAACCTTTATCTTGATCCGACCTTGAAGGAAGGATGGCCAAAGAGGCTGTATGAGTACCGTGAGGGGAATGTTGCCTATTGGGGTGGTTTCGCCGAACCTGTTGTCAGCGATGTTGACAACGATGGAATAATGGAGATTTTTGTCTTTTTAAGTTATGATCCGTTTATGATCTATGCATTCCATCCCGATGGAAGTTTTGTTGACGGATGGCCAGTGGAGCTTGAAAATGAACACATGCTGGGGCGTACTGCTTCACCATCAGTTGGAGATATTGATCAGGATGGATATAAAGAGATAATCATCAATGCTAAAGAAGGTCTGTATGTATATAGCCATAACGGTTCCTTTCGTAAATTTATTGCTTTATCTTATTCAAACCATCCTTCGGTAGATACAATGTTAGCGGATTTAGATGGTGACGGATATCTTGAGATCATCAAAATATATAACGAACATTCAGATGATTTTTATGGGGAATCCGTCGCTGTGTTTAATTCGAATGGTACCATGCTGCCAGGGTGGCCACAACGTGTGTATAATTATTCGGTTCCTGGTGGTTATTATCATGCTTGTGCTACTTGTGGATCTGTACCAGCGGTAGGCAATTTCGATGATGATTCCGAGTTGGAGATCGTTGTCGGTTGTTGCAGGAATATCATTGTTGACGAACCGTTTGCTGAAGGACGGGTATATGTATTCAATCTTGATGGATCTATTCTAAATGGTTATCCTGTTAATGTCGATGGGAGAATCTTTTCCTCCCCTGCTGTTGGCGATATTAACATCGATGGATATGACGAGATAATTTTTGGCACCTATCGACACGAATTTCCTGATTTTGGTTTGTATGCTTTGGATCGATTCGGCAACAATGTTACAGGTTGGCCCCAGTTAGTTGGTGTAACTTATGGTATATTAACATCACCGGCGTTAGCCGACTTCAATGGCGACGGGTACCTTGAGATAGTGGCAAGTACTCTTGCATCACCGTTTAGAACCTACGTTTTTGATTACCAAGGCAACATCCTTCCCGGGTGGCCGCAGCAGACGAGTTGGAATGATTATCGCTCTCCTATCGTGGGTGACGTGAATGGCGATGGATGTCCTGATGTTCTGACCACTGCGGGTAATGGTGTTGACCCTGATCATCTTGGGGACGGTGGTGTGTACGCATGGAATCTTGATGGAACATTGATAGACGGTTTCCCGAAGGTGACAGATGTCGATGCGCAGGCTTCAGCGACGATCGCTGATATTGATAACGACGGAATGGTGGAACTCTTAGCGAGTTCAACCTGGGAATGGGATTATGAAACCGGTTTATGGAAAAATAGGGATAGCATATACATCTGGGAGTTAAGCACTGTTTTTAATCAAAGTACAATGGAATGGCCGATGTTCCATCATGATCCACAGCATACCGGCTGGTATGAATTTGGGCCTAGGGAATTGAAAGCCTATGCCAAAGGCCCCTATTGGGGGCTGATTAATCAACCTGTTTTATTCTCCGGTGCTGCAAAAGGCGGGGATCCGCCCTATAGCTGGCACTGGGATTTCGGCGATGGGGCCGTCTCAGAGCAGCAGAACCCAACACATGACTATGCCAGCGCTGGAAATTATACAATTTCGTTCACGGTGATAGACAATTCTGGCAATGCTTCTGATGACATGACCTGGGTAAAAATTAAGGAAACGAACAATCCACCAGACAAACCTAGTATAACAGGTCCAATAATAGGAAAGAGCGGGACGGTTTATAATTATACGTTTACCTCGGTTGATCCTGATGGTGGGGATTTGGTCTATTATTATGTTGATTGGGGCGATGACACTGCCAGTGGCTGGAAAGGACCGTATATATCAGGTACTGAGGCAATAATCGGCCATAAATGGAAAGAAAAGGGTTTCTATGTTATTCGTGCGAAAGCTAAGGATAATTTTGGTGGTGAAAGTGAATGGAGCCGGTTCATAATAAGGATGCCGATTGAGTATAGAGGTACTTCCTACATGTGGCTTCATCAATTGCTTGAACGGTTCCCGCATGCGTTCCCGATATTAAGACAGTTGCTAGGATATTAGAAAATCACCTCTCTTTTTTCCTCTTTATTTCTGTTAAGTATTAGCACAAAACATGAGTTTTAAAGGATATTTTTATAAAGGAGAAGATTGTTATAAAATTGTATACGGGGGAAAGAAATGCAAACAGTTTCCTTATTGAGGAAAGGTTTAGCTGTTGGAATCATTTTGCTTTTCGCTTGTTCAAGTATGTCAGTCTTAGCAAAGAAACAGGATAAAATGCCGACTCCGTTGGCTGGTCAATACTCATTTGCTTTTATCTTCGGAATGATTGATTCCGCTGATAGGGGTTTGTTTCATTTTGCAATATACAAATATGGATTTGTTACCGAATTTCCGTTGTGGTTTATTGGTTTTGATAGAGTTACTCATCGATTTAGATTTGATGCATTAACTATGTGTACAATTTCTGGAGGATTGCACATCGGGACAATAGGTCCGTATGCATGCTGCCTTCTAGCCCATAATGTATCTTTGCATGGATAAAAAAGAAGTTACCTTTGCGGGGGAAAGAACATAAACAAAATTATCCCATTGTCAATGATAGGGATTCTAATTATAAGTGGAGTTGGAATTGTTTCAGGAGAAATAGCATCTAATCCAACCATAGATTCTCCCTATGGACCTTCGATGGGATATGTTGGGTTAAACTATACCTTTTATTTTATCATTCCTTTTGAAATACCAGGAAGTGATTTTATTATCAACTGGTGTTGGGATGATGGAAACTATAGTGGTTGGTTAGGTCCATATCAATCTTTTACCATTGTCAATGCATCTCATACATGGAGTCAAGTTGGAGAATATGAAATCAGGGTTATGCTAAGGGACATAAATGGAGCTTCTTATAACTCAGATCCGTGGGCAATACATATCTTCCCGGGAACCATTCTCAATATTTCGAACATTTCTGGGTTCTTCTGGAAAATCGGTTTTGAAATAACAAATATTGGACAGAATAATGCAACAAATATAACCTGGAAAATCCATACTCAAAAAGGAGCGGGTGCTTCTCCCTTATTCGGACAAGGGAACATTTCAGTCCTTCCTCCAAGAGAACATAAATATGTTAATACAATTCGACCACTATTCGGATTTGGTGTATATCAGGTCATAACCAACGTGATAGGTGAAAATGCGCCTCCAATTGAAAAAAGGACGAAAGCGTTTGTGTTCGGATTTTTTATACTTCATATACAGAAATGAGATAGAAACGGCAAATAATATTCAAAGATATTCTATTAAAGAGGATATCTGATATAAAATTGTAATTCGGGGAGAAAAGATATGAACAAATATCCTCTAGTGGGGAAATGTTTGGCGGTTGGAATCATTCTCTTGTTCATTGGAACCTGTATCATTCCCGCGATTGCACAGGTTATAAAGGAATCATCTCAACCAGCATCAAAAGATCATTGGTTGTATGTTGGTGGGAGTGGTCCAGGGAATTATACGACCATCCAAGATGCCATCAACGATGCAAGTGATGGTGACACGGTGTTTGTTTATGATGATTCCTCACCCTATGTTGAAAACGTGAAGATAAATAAGTCAGTTTTTGTATTGGGAGAAAATCGAGATACAACAGAGATTAAAGCGTATTATTATAATGATGACATCATCACTGTTTTTGCTGATAACGTGGTGGTAAGTTCTTTTACAATACGGGATGGCCCGGGTGGAATTGGGATATATTCTTCTCATGATGTCACTATCGTTTCGAATAAAATTAGCGAAACCGGGGTAGGGATTGATGTAGAATCCTCAAGTAATATCAGTATTTTGGATAATATTTTTGATTTAAATTATATTATTGTGGTTATCCAATATTCGAGTAATTGTAATATTCATTATAATGATTTTACTGCTCTCAGAAGAACTATAGGCAAGACAATAGGGCCACCAAGTGGGCCTCCTTTAGGGTTAGGAGGCCTCAGGAATAGTAGCATCCAGGGGAATATTTTCAGAGGATGGACCGAGTACAGTTATATGATGGGCGGGTCATGTTGTGATAATATCATTTCAAATAATAGTTTTACTGGAGGAGGCTTTATTTATATTGATTTGAAGGATTCAAATAGAAATACTATTTGTAATAATTCTATTACAGGTATTTCCGCGTATGGTGATGGTATATCCTTGGCTGAATCGAATAACAATATCATAAAAAATAACTACATCGGCCAAAACACGAATGGCATCATGCTTTCGTATGCAAGCAATAATAATAGCATCATAGGGAACACTTTCGATGGGAATGATTTGGATTGTTATCTTTCATCGAGTAATAATAACCTCATTTACTATAACAATTTCATCACTCAAAATCATGTGTTTGATGACGGGGAAAATAACTGGAACAACGGATATCCTTCAGCAGGGAATCATTGGTACAGCTATACCGGGGTGGATCATTTATCAGGTCCCGGCCAGAATGAATCCGGGCCTGACGGTGTAGGTGATACACCGTACGATATCCCGGGTGGATTCAATCAAGATCACTATCCCTTAATGCTTCCTTACGGGATGACACAGCTGGCATTCGCCCTTCATGGTGGACTCGGTTTCAGCGGTACAATCACGAATGTTGGGAATACGACTGCATTCATGGTACACTTTAGACAAACGGTTGAGGGTGGGTTCATTCTCCGGGGTAGAGATTCGTTGTTCGATGCTCCGAAACCATTGCTCCCTGGCGAAAAAGTTGTTGTTAAGTCCCGGATGATATTTGGTTTTGGTAAAATACAGCTTACCATTGCATTCTGGGCAGATAATGCTCCTTATATGGAAAGGACCTCTTCAGCGACTGTGATCTTATTTTTTATCATCGGACTGCATTAATTCATCTGTCCATTCGAGGTGGTCTTCTACATATTTTTTTTCAAAAGGATAGGAGGAATAACGGTTTTTGTCAGTATGGTTAAATAACAAGCAGAGGTTCTTACCCGGGATGAAGAAAGCCCTGTCGATCCTTCTTCTCGGGGTGCTTTCGATGCTGTTCGCGGAGGTGTTCTCCGGGGCGTCGACCTTGTGGTTTCTCACCGTCTGGGGTCTTCTGCTGACGTTCCCCTTGTACCTCGGACATGGCCTGTTCTTTTTCAATGTCGCGGTCCGTACGAACCGCACATCGCTTCGCCAGTTGTACTTCTTCGGGATGATGTTCGGGTTGTACGAGGCGCTCATCACCAAGGTCCTCTGGTTCGGGTATCCAACAGCCACCGGCCCTGCGGTCGGCTACTTTTTTGGAATCGCCTGGAGCGAGTTCCTCACCCTGGTATTGTTCTGGCATCCGGTGATGTCGTTCCTCATCCCCATTCTTGCGTATGAGCTGCTCAGCAAGGACATCATCCCTGGTCATGAGCGGCTGCTACAGAAAAACCGCATCACCATGATCGGGGTTGCGATTCTGATCGTCACTGGTGCGGTCTTTCAGAGCAACGGGGCGAAGTACAATATGCTTGTGTCGCTTGGTTCGATTGCGGGGACACTAGTGATCATCATGCTGTTGCATTATCTTACTCCTGGGAAAACCCGTCAGTCCCTCGTTCTTGGGAAAAGAGGAATGGTTGTGCTCGTCATGTATCTCGTTGTGCTCTATGGTGCCACGACCGTGTTTATTTTACCGGAGCGGCTCCCGAGGACGGTATTGCCGTACTTGCTCATCTTCTTGTGGTATCTTCTCGCAATAGGTCTGCTCTGGATCGATCGGTTCACACCGCAGCGGAGGGTTGTAGAACGAACTGTCTTTTCCGTTCGGGATCTGAGTATATGTGTCGTACTCTTGTTGGGCGCGACCGTGCTGTTCAGCCTGATTTCACAGGTGAGTTACGCGATCCTGCTTGTGTTCTTCGTATCGCTCATGGGTGCTGGTGTTGTTCTTTTTTCATGGTCTGTTATAATGCTGATAAAACAAAGAATCTCCGGGAATTGATTTGTCCCTCATCTTTGTGAAGCAGATTATCATCCTTTATTTATACCGATGATATAACAAATACGAGGCCACTGAATGAGGTCGATAAAAAAAATAATCACCAGTAAGCCGACTCTCGAAGGCGCAGGTGTGAGGCTGAGACGGATCTTCGGGTCGGACGAGATTCCGGCGTTTGATCCGTTCCTTCTGCTTGACCATTTTGGTTCCGATAATCCGGATGACTACATCAAGGGGTTCCCCTGGCATCCTCACCGGGGGATAGAGACGGTCACGTGCATGATACGAGGCGAGGTGGCACACGGGGACAGCATCGGAAACACCGGGGTCATCCGATCAGGGGACATCCAGTGGATGACCGCGGGCTCAGGCATCATCCACCAGGAGATGCCGCAGCCTTACAAGGGAACCATGACGGGGTTCCAGCTCTGGGTGAATCTCCCACGGAACAGGAAGATGACGGAGCCTCGATATCGAGGTCTCACGAAGAAGGACATGGTCACCGTCCAGAAAGACGATGCTGAAATCAACATCATTGCAGGCCAGATAGGTGACAAGAGAGGTCCGGTGCGAGATCTCTTCGTCGATGTCGAGTATTTCGACGTGCATCTCACCGGTGATTTCACGCATAGTACAAAAAAGAAGACCACGGTTCTCTATGTATACGAAGGTTCTGTCATTATAGGAGGAACAGCGGTCTCATCAAATCATGGGGCGCTCCTCACCGAAAAAGGCGAAGTAGCAATCCAAGGAAACGCGAAATTTCTTTTTATCGCAGGCAATCCACTCCATGAGCCGATTGCGTGGGGCGGTCCCATCGTTATGAACACCCAGGATGAGCTTGCGAAGGCGTTTCAGGAGCTTGACCAAGGCACCTTCATAAAAGGACCGATTCCCTCTCATATTGCAGAAGATTTCTACCGGTGATGGACGCTATTTTTTCCCCTCATGGGTTGAAGCTTCTCCTAAAAATTTAAGAAAGGTAAGAGAATATCGGGATGCTTTGAGGTGATAATGGCATGAAACAACCACTTATACTAGCAGGGATTCTCACTATCCTTCTCTTCAGCGGATTGAATGGCTGCATTGGCCCGTTAGCCACAGAAACCATAACAAGGGTATATGCGGCTACTGAAGATACTATCGTGACTGTTTCAAGCTTTAACGGCCTGGTTGAAATCACAGGATGGGACGGTGCCACGGTGACGATCACTGCGGTGAAGAAATCGTCGGTCGGCCAGGCTGACCTCAAGAACATCAATATCAGCGTCACCACCAGCGACAACCATCTCAACATTAGGACGATATACACCGGCCCGAGCACGACGCAGCCGAGCGTCGATATGACACTGAAGGTTCCCTATAACGTCACGATCGATGCTGTCGCAACCAGCAACGGCGCGATCCATCTCTCAAGCACAAAAGGAGATTCGATCCTCTCTACCTCCAATGGGGCGATTCTTGTGAATCATGTTACCGGGTTTGTCTCCGCGGCAACAAGCAATGCGTATGTAGAAATAAAAGGGACAACAGGTATCACCGGTGCGCATACGTCGAACGCTGCAATCTCTGCCGAGGTGCATGACGTACGCGGCAACATCAGCATCGATACGAGCAATGCCGCGATTACGGTCTACCTCAATCCCTCGCTTAATGCGACCGTTGATATGGCGACATCCAACGCCAAGGTGACCGTCCAGGGGATAACCCTTAACGTATCTTTATTGGAAGAGACGCACGTCATTGGGACGCTGGGTACCGATGGCCACAGGATAGAAGTACGAACATCGAATGCAAACATGTATTTGTACAACTTACAACCCTCTATATCCTGATCCTTGATGAGAAAGACGAAAGCTATCGTTTTACTTTTGGGGCGACTCACACGCGCGTATCAATGCTCGGAATTGGTGCTCGCTGAGACCAACCCCGTGGATTCCATCGAGGCGCTTCGATACCTTCCCTTGTTCGAAGAAAAGAACCGTGGGGTACACCTGCACTTGGTATTTCTCGTAGAGATCAGGGTATTCATCGATCATCATCCGGTAACACTGCTTGCTGGTCTGCTTTGAGCATTTTTCGAACACCGTAAGGAACTGCCTTGAAAAGGGGCACCAAGGCGCATAAAAGAGAATGAAAATACTGTCCTTCGTCCTCAGGATGTTGTCGAGTTCTTGCTCATTGTTGATGAGGATACACATGTCCGTGGTCTTCATGAGGCACACCTTCTGTTCCTTTATTCAGGCCAATGGCTGCTATCGCAGAATGGTTTATTGTGGGATTTTCCGCAGCGGCACAACGTCACGCGATTGCGAATTTCGTAGGGAGTACCATCGGAGGAGGTGATCGGGATCCGACCGCGGACCCAGAGAGGGCCCCTTGTTTTAATATAGGGGTCTTCGATCAAAACGATGGATGGTTCAAGGGTAGGTTCTATTGGTTTCCCGGTCTCTTTGTCATAGACGACGAGGCGACCGGAAGGGCAATCTGCTGCTTCTTCGATCGCGATTTTTTTATTCCCGGGATTATTCGAAGTACGGATGATATTCCAAATCCCGCCCGCTCGATGGCAAAAACGAGCGGACGCGCACAATATCTTCGCATCAGCGAGTTCCAGGCCAGGGCCATCAAGCATGACAGCTTCATCACGATAGAGCGTGTGACTTGCGGTCTCCGTCCCGTCGAAGTTGACTTTGAGATGCGTTCCGTCGCAAAACGGTTTGTTGTGCGACTGCCCACAACGGCATAACGTATAGGTTTCTTGTCGCGGGTAGGTCTTGCCCTCCTGCCACTGGCAGGTATCCCATTTACTGTCGTAGTTAATGATTTTTTCAAGAAGAGGGACGCTACCGGAGACAAGGTATGGTCCGTTTTTACTTACGGTAATAAGATAGTTGTCAGGTTTCGTTTCGCTGTTTTTTTTCGTTGACTTCACACGCATTCCCTCTTGGAATGACTGCATGGTAGGTTGTTTCGGTATAATTATTTTGTGTGGCAGGAGGAAAAATAAAGAAGCGCTCCCGTCGGGAAAGGAACACGAATTTACCAGTGAAAATCATTATTGATTGATAATGTAGGGGAAGGGATTTGAACACCAGTTTACCGGCATGACAACGGTTGATGATTGGTAATAAATTGACCTTGTTATTCTCCAATACAAACAATATAATTAAATAAATAAACAGACAATAACAAAATAACAACAAGACGATTAAAAATGAAAAAAAAGAATAACAAAATTCACAGCGCAGAGATGATAAAGGATATTGAACGAAGTAGAGATATTTCAGAAGCATGGCTGCAAGGTGGAAAAGCCATAGGAGAAATTTTTAAACCAAAGAAGAAACAGAAAAAATGAAAATAGATACATCCATAATCAGAAAAAAGAAAATTATATGACTGTGTTACTCTAATCAAGAAATTAGTGTAGGAGAGGGGATTTGAACTTCAGTTTACCGATGACAAATCACATAATTATTTGACGATTAAGCGGTCTTTTTTATCCTGTAAGAATACCAGCGAATTAAGATGTATATTATTGGTACACCTATGGCATAAAGCAGTAACCAAAAAATACTGTTCCAAATGGGTGTACTTTCTTCCACATTACCAGTTCCTCCGACAAGTGTCACTGGTGTCAAAAAAAATAATAAAAGCAATATTACTATGTAAACGATTAAAAAAAAAATATAATCTACTATTTTCAATTTCATATGACCCTTCCTCTATGACTAAGAATCTTATTTAGAGTATTAATCTTTTTTATAGGTTTTCAGTAATTGAAGAAATGCAGGGGAAGAGACTTAAACTTCAAGTTTAAATCTTTTTCTTAATGTAGATTTTCCTATTATAACGGAAGCGAGAAGGGAGATTCGGACTCGTATTTGTTAACACATTTGTTGATTACATATCTGTCGAGTGGTTTTTTTGATTTTATATGTTCCCGTCGGGGAAGGGAACACGAATTTGCTATTAAAAATCAATATAAACTGATAGTATATAACTTGAAAGAAAGGGGTAAAAAATGGTAAAAATGGATTCATACAGAAAGTACGCAATAGCTGCGGGAGTATTATTTATCATTTATACGAGTGTATCTATCTTAAGCTTCCTATTTCTGGGGTCTGTGACGGCTACGGATTATCTTGTTAGTGTTTCTGCAAATGCTGGGCTAGTAGGAACGGGAGCCCTTCTTTTGTTCATCGGTGGTGCTTGCGCGGCTGGTATTGCAATTTCGCTGTATCCAGTGCTAAAAAAATTCAATGCAGGTCTAGCTCTTGGAGCGGTTGGTTTCAGGATTTCTGAGGGAGTGTTAAGTTTTGTTGCTGTGTGCGCCTATCTATTAATGATAACATTAAGCCAGCAATTTGTAAAAGCTGGAGCTCCGGATTCATCGTATTTCCAAACCTTAGGCGTATTGATATATGAAGGACATCGGTGGGTGGCCAATGTTGGGTCTCTGCTGGCTTTTTCAATAGGTGCTCTGCTATATTATATCATATTTTATCGAACAAAACTAGTTCCTCGATGGATATCGGTCTGGGGTCTTGTTGCTGCCGTATTGGGCATGTTATCATGCGTGTTAGTCTTGGTCGGTCTCATCACTCCTTTTAGCACGGAACAAGTCGTTATGGCTCTTCCAATGCTCCCGCAAGAAATGGTTCTTGCGGTATGGCTGATAGTCAAAGGATTCAATCCATCTGTAATTGCTTCCAAGTCTCATCAGGGGGAATAGTTGAACAACCATGGAAACCCCAGCCACAGGTCGAAGTAAGCGACAGACGTCATACGAGTTCTACAAGAAGCTGTTCAAACTGACTATTGGAGGAGGAGTAGAATTCTGGGCAATTACCATCGTATTTTCCCTGCTTCCTATCGCCGCGGAGTTCAGAGCTGCCCTTTCAATTTCTTATATTCAAGTGGTTCTTGTTGAATCTGTGCTTGGTGGCATGATTATCGCATGTTGCGTAAGCTATTTCTTGCTTCGTTTTTTTGATAAGATTCCAACAAAGAATCCAATTCTAAAATCCGTGATACTAGGCTTCGTCGCCCTAGGCATTGTCTCTATCTTGGTCGGAATTGCCGCAAGTCGTACGAGTGATGCCTTGCATGTCTTCCTTATCGGCGAAGTGCTTAACGTACCAAGGTTTCTCTTTCTTGGAATAGTTATTGGCTATCTATACAAAAGGCTGTACG
>Ga0315282_10001319_pt1 | contig 47080 bp, 50 predicted proteins | sample YL17G07_20_MG_FD_203693 | JGI IMG/M metagenome (GOLD analysis project Ga0315282, IMG submission 203693) | Sediment microbial communities from Yellowstone Lake, YNP, Wyoming, USA - YL17G07_20 | ecosystem: Environmental > Aquatic > Freshwater > Lake > Sediment | place: USA: Wyoming | collected...
CGACAGTAAAGTGAGTTAAACTGTACCTTAGTCCGGCGCCGCTCCCCGTTAACAAGGGGTGGCCGGTTTCCCCGAACACCCGGCCGTTTTCATTCCGAACAAGCGGCCGATTTCAGCGAAATACGCATCAGGGCACGATTCATTATATTTCCGTTATTATTCTTTATGAAATTTTAAGTATTAGTTTATCCAGTGTTTATCAATTTTACGTGGATATTTATACCCGGCTGTTAAGATTGATGAGGATAAGTGAGATTTAGGGAGGTGAAAAATGCAGAATTTTGTTCTCTCAGGAAAGGCTAAAACGGTTTTTCGTATTATCGAGCTTAAAGCCAAGCGGGAAGAAATTGCTAAACGCAATAAGAAGGAGGACTCTAAAAATAAGAAATAATATCTTTCAAACTAATCAAACGGGGATTTCTTATATTTTAATTTCAGGTCATTAGCTGCCTGCATCTTTTCAAATTCTTCCTGGCTGAGCGGTTCACAATATATCAGAACATTATTCAGTATCTTCATCTTAAAAAGTTCGTGGCATTTCCAGCACCGGCGCGGACCTTCATAGCTGTTATTCACGAAAGAGAATTTACTCTCAGCACCGCACTTAGGACAATTCATACTAAACATGTAATCTCAAATCCTTTCCTACCAGTACTGATTGTTGCCATACCTCAGTATTATTGAGCCTGATTATACCATTTCGGCCTGCCCGTAGCAATTTTACAATTAAGCATTTTGTAATGGGGGTCAGGGCATGGGAAAAGACAGGCTGGTGCCGAAGGTCGGACTCGAACCGACACGAGAGTTGCCCCTCAACAGTTTTTGAGACTGCCGCGTCTGCCATTCCGCCACTTCGGCGCAGCTATACTATTCTATGTGAAAAGAAGGGATAGCGCAAGAGGAATAATATTAAGTCTGCGGTATCCGGTCCGGCGTAAAATTTATTAACGATGTTGCGCAATAGTCGCTGGTATTATAAACTGCTATCAAAATCTGTCAGTTCAGGATATAATAAGCACATTTACATTTTATAGCTATTATTGCTAAAATGACGTCAAGGCGACCTTGTATTCGCCGTATGGAGAGTACACATGGGGGAGAAGTATAATCATCAGGAAATAGAAAAGAAGTGGCAGCAGAAGTGGGCTGACGATAAACTTTACGAGGTCAGGGACGACGACCCCCGCCCCAAGTGGTATGCCCTTACCATGTTCCCCTATACCTCCGGCGACCTGCATATCGGCCACTGGTATGCTATGGCGCCATCCGATGTTCATGCCCGCTACAAGCGGATGCGGGGCTATAACGTGCTGCACCCGATGGGCTTCGATGCCTTCGGCCTGCCCGCCGAAAACGCCGCCATCCAGCGGGGCATTCACCCCTTCACCTGGACGATGCAGAACATCGATAACATGCGACGCCAGCTCAAGAGTATCGGCGCTATCTACGATTGGAGCCGGGAGGTGATTACCTGCCTGCCGGAGTATTACAAGTGGACGCAGTGGTTCTTCCTCAAGCTGTATGAGCATGACCTGGCGTACCGTGGCAAGGCGCCGGTCAACTGGTGCCCCCAGTGTAAAGTGGTGCTCGCTAATGAGCAGGTAATTGACGGCAGGTGCTGGCGCTGCGAGGCTGAGGTCGTCCGACGCGATCTCGAGCAGTGGCTTTTCCGTATTACCAGATATGCCGATGAGCTAATGGAGTTCGACGGCATCGACTGGCCGGAGCGTATCAGAATTATGCAGCGGAACTGGATAGGCAAAAGCCAGGGCACCGAAATTTCCTTCAGCCTGGACTATCCCGGCGTTAAAGAGAAGGAAATACGTGTATTTACCACCCGACCCGATACCGTCTTCGGCGTTACCTTCATGGTGCTGGCGCCGGAGCATCCGCTGGTGGAAAAGCTGACCTCGCCGGAGAAAAAAGCAGAAGTGGAAGCCTATATCATAAAGTCGCGACGTCAGAGTGAAATCGAACGCCTGTCCACGGAGAAGGAAAAAGACGGAGTTTTCACCGGGGCTTACTGCATCAACCGTCTCAATGGGACGAAGGTGCCCATCTGGATTGCCGACTATGTGCTGTTGAGCTACGGCACTGGCGCCGTCATGGCGGTGCCGGCCCATGATGAGCGCGATTTCGCCTTCGCTAAGAAATATAATCTATCGATACCTGTGGTGATTGCTCCGCCGGAATGGGATGGCAGAGAACTCGCGGCAGCCTATATCGAGCCGGGCACTATGGTAAACTCGGGGCGGTTCAACGGTCTGCACAGCGAGAAGGGTATCGATGAAGTATCTAAATTTCTGGAGGAAAAGGGGTGGGGCAAGCGTACCGTGAGCTACAAGATCCGTGACTGGCTTATCTCACGGCAGCGCTACTGGGGAGCGCCGATACCCATGATTCACTGCCAGAAGTGCGGCATCGTGCCGGTGCCGGAAAAAGACTTGCCTGTTTTACTGCCGGAAGATGCCGAGTTCAAGCCTACCGGGGAATCGCCGCTGAAATATTGCGAGGAGTTCGTCAATACCACTTGCCCCAGGTGCTCATCACCGGCCAGGCGTGAGACGGACACCATTGACGGTTTTATGTGCTCGTGCTGGTACTTCCTGCGGTATTGCAGTCCCCATTACTCGAAAGCGGCTTATGACCCGGCCAGGGTGAAACACTGGATGCCAGTAGACATTTATACCGGTGGCGCTGAACATGCCGTGATGCACCTGCTTTATACCCGTTTCTTTATCAAGGCAATCAGGGATATGGGGCTGGTTGATTTCAGCGAGCCGTTCAAACGCCTTTTTAACCAGGGGATTATCATTTCCGGCCACCAGAAGATGAGCAAGTCCAGGGGCAACGTGGTCAATCCCGACGAATACGTAGCCGAGCTGGGGGTGGATACGGTGCGCGCCTACATGATGTTCATCGCGCCGTGGGAGCAGGGCGGCGAGTGGGATGACAGCGGTATCAGCGGCATCAGCCGGTGGCTGAACAGGTTGTGGCACCTGGTGCTGGATGAGTACAAACCCTCCGGTAGCCGGGGCGATGAAGAGCTGGTGCGTATGACGCACCAGACGATTAAGAAAGTTACCGAAGACATCGATAAACTCCGCCTCAATACCATGGTGGCGGCGCTTATGGAGTTTACCAACAACCTGAGCAGGGTAAAAGACACGGGAAGTGTCTCAATATCGGCTTGGGACTCTTCGATAAAAACGTTGCTGTTGCTGCTGGCGCCAACGGCTCCGCACCTGGCTGAAGAGCTCTCGCAGAGAATCGGCCTCAAATACAGCATCCATAATCAAAGCTGGCCGGAGTGGGACGAAGCGCTGGTAACGAGTGATGAGTTCACCCTGGTGGTGCAGGTGAACGGCAAAGTACGCGATAGGTTGACGGTGCCGGTATCTGTTACAGAAGATGAGGCTAGGAAACTTGCCTTGGAACAGGAGAAGGTACAAACTTACGTTAAGGGCAGGGAAGTGGTGAAGGTCATCTATGTCCCCGGGAAACTGATAAACATCGTGGTGAAGTGAGAAGGGGAGTCTAAGAGGGGCGAAGCCTCTCTTTTAAAAAAAATTCCCCCTTCCTTTATTAAAGGAAGGGGATTAAGGGGGATGGATCTTAATATCATGAAAATAGCATTTATCGGGGGTGGTAATATGGGGGAGGCTATTATCGGGGCTCTTCTGGAGAAGAAGCTGAGCATATCGGCCGATATCTCTGTCAGCGATATCAGCGAACCTCGCCGCCAGTATCTGAAAAAGCAATATAGTGTGACCGTAACTTCGAAAAATAGGGAAGCAGTTAGCAGTAAGGATGTCGTTGTTCTGGCGGTCAAGCCTCAAAATCTCTCCGAGGTCCTGGCCGACCTGAAAGGCTGCTTAAAACCTGACCAGCTTGTCCTATCGATTGTCGCCGGAGCAAAAATCAGCACCATAAGCCAGGGACTAGTGCATAGTCGCATCGTACGGTCTATGCCCAACACCCCCGCACAGATTGGACTGGGCATTAGCGGCTGGACGGCCACTAAAGAGGTTACTGAAAAGCAAAAAGAATGGGCGAGGGCTATCCTCGGCGCCATGGGCAAGGAGATTTACTTCGGCGATGAGGGCTACCTCGATGTGGTTACAGCGGTAAGCGGCAGCGGTCCGGCCTATTTCTATTTATTTGCCGAGTCCCTGATTGACGCGGCGGTGAATCTGGGTCTCTCCAGGAATGAGGCTGGGGAGCTGGTCTCCCAGACAATGCTGGGCGCGGCTCACCTGATGCAGAAGTCCGGTAAACCGCCGGCCGAATTGCGCCGGAACGTTACCTCGCGCGGCGGCACCACCGAGCGGGCCATTCAGGTCTTTGAGGAGAGCGGTTTCGCCAGAATCGTCAGCGAGGCGGTAAAGGCGGCCTGTCAGCGGGCGAAAGAACTGGGAGAGCCTCCGAAATCTTGACAAAATCACGACATTAAATTATAATTATAAAAATTGCTTAGAGCAGGCTAACTGTTAAGGAAGGCCGGGCTGGAAAGATTATGCAGCGGTAGCGGACCCGCGGGACTGAGTTCCCGTGGGTTTTTTGTTGTTTATATATATCCATAATCTCGGAGGAGTTCAATGAAAAAGAAACTGATGCTGGGCTTTATTTTATCTGTAGTGCTATTATCGCTGTTGGGAACGACAGCTTGTAATTCGCTTGGAGGCAGCAAAGATACAGTCAATCAACAGCTGGTTACTGTAACGCGCGGCGATTTGACGATGAGTGTCTCTGGCAAAGGTAAGATAGAGACATCACGGGAGGCTAGATTAACCTTCGGCAGTGCCGGTAAGGTTGAAAAAATGCTGGTCAAAGAGGGTGACAGGGTCAAGACCGGTGACGTACTGGCTACACTTGATACCAGCCCTCTGAAACTGGCTTTGAATCAATCGCAGATGGCTGTAACACAGACGGAGGTAGCGCTGACACAGGCGCAGCTTGCTCAGCAAACAGCCGAATATAACCTCGAAAACACGCGTAATTCGGAAGATACGTTGAAGCTGGCTCTGCTTAACGCACAGATAGCTCTGGATACGGCACAGAATAATCTGGCTGCCGGTATCGCTGCTATCGATTTCAACACGATACTGGCGGAACTGAATAAGGCGAAAGCCTGGTATGACTATGTAAAGCGTATGCCGCAGGCAGGGACCGGGGACTCGGATAGCTGGTCGCTGGCGCTCGACCGTGCCCAGGAACGACTGGATACGGCGCAGGCTAATTACGATAATGCCCTGGCCGGGTACGATTCCAGGCAGGTCAACCTCAAGAAAAAGCAGGTAGAGACCGCCGAGATGTCGGTGGCTCTGGCGCAGAAAAACATCGACGGGCTTGGTAAGAGTATCGCACTTCAGGAGCTGCAGGTGTCCTCAACGGAGCAGGCCGCCAGGCAGGCCCAGCAGGCGGTGGACCTGGCGCGGGCGTCTCTCGCTGACTCGCGAAGGCAGCTCGGCGAAACCACTATTTATGCCCCGTTTGACGGCGTCGTGTCTATGGTTCTGGCGAAGGAGGGCGATATTATTCCATCGCCTTCTATGGCTCCCCAGACAATCATCAAAATTATTGACCCGGATTCCCTGGAACTGGTGATAGAGGTGGATGAAATTGACATACCGCAGGTGAAACTGGCTCAGGAAGTTACCGTTAACGTTGATGCGTTGCCGAAATCAGTTTTTACGGGTAGGGTCACGGCGGTATATCCTGTGCCTTCGGAGGTGGGGGGAGTCGTTCTGTACAAGGTCAGGGTTAACTTGGATGTTCAGGGGGAGTCCGAAATCAAGGTTGGCATGAGCGCTTCCGCCAGTATAGTGGCGGAAAAACATGAAAATGTCCTGCTGGTGCCGAATCGGGCAATCGGTAAGAATGAGAAGGGACAAGCGATTGTTAAAGTCAAAGCCGATGAGCAGATTCAGGAGAGGGCAGTGGTCGTCGGACTGGATGACGGGCTCAAGGCGGAAATTATCAGCGGACTGAACGAAGGTGAAACAGTGGTGGTGGAAGTCCGGGTGAAATCGACATCGGCGGTGAGTCTGTTCTAATCGAAGAAAAGGGAAACGTGAGAAATGTCGAAAAATAGTATGATTGAACTTGAGAATATCACGAAAATTTATCGCATGGGCAACGTCGAAGTCCCTGCTCTCAGGGGCGTGACTCTCAGTATCGAACAGGGGGAAATGGTGGCGCTTATCGGCGCCTCCGGCTCGGGAAAATCGACTTTAATGAACATTATTGGCTTTCTTGATAAGCCGACTGAGGGGAAATATGTCCTGGAAGGGGTGGATGTCAGCCAGCTCAATGATAATAAACTGGCTGAGATGAGAAACAGGAAGGTAGGGTTTGTCTTTCAGTCTTATAACCTTTTACCGCGGGCTGCTGCTGTAGCTAATGTTGAACTGCCGCTTATCTACGGCGGGGGTGGTCAGAAACGCAAGCGGGCCGTGGAGGCGCTGGAACGCGTCGGCCTTAAGGCACGGGCGACTCATAAGCCTTCCGAGCTTTCGGGTGGTGAACAGCAGCGGGTGGCAATTGCCCGGGCGCTGGTAAATAATCCATCGATTATTCTGGCGGATGAGCCCACCGGTAATCTGGACAGCAGCGCTACCATGGAAATAGTTTCCATCTTCTGCCGGCTCAACAAGGAAGGTATTACCATCGTGCTGGTAACGCATGAGATGGATGTGGCCAGGCAAGCCAGGCGTATCGTCAGGCTTCTTGACGGGAAGATTACCGAGGATAAAAAGGTTGAATCGGCGGCGAGTGATTAGTCGGCACCATCGAGGAGATGAATCGTGAAGTTTATTGAGTCCTTTTTTATAGCCATAAGGTCGCTGGCGGCCAATAAGCTGCGTTCTTCTTTGACCATGCTGGGCGTTATTATCGGCGTGGGTTCCGTCATCACCCTGATGTCGGTAGGCAGGGGCGCGGAGAAAACGATAACGTCCACTCTGGAAGGGATGGGAACCAATCTTATTTATATCACCTCGAAGACTCCGGGTGTGCAGGGAGTGATGTCGATGGCGAGCCCGGCCTACAGCTTTACCATGGCTGACGTCAAAGAAATTGCCGAACGTGTCCCTTCGGTCATCGCCGTGGCTCCGACCATCGAAAACTATGTCGAGGTGGCCAGTTCCGGCGAGAGCACGCTGGGTATTGTCGAGGCGACCACTCCGGAATTCGAGCGTGCGCTGAACTATCCGATAGCTGAAGGGCAAAATATTTCCGAGAGGAATGTCGCCGCCAGGGATATGGTGGTGGTGCTCGGCGATAAGGTAGCCACAGACCTCTTTGGTGATGATAACCCGGTGGGGCAGAAGGTCAAGGTAAACGGGCGCCAGTTCAACGTCATAGGCGTACTGGGAAAAAAGGGCGGGCAGATGATGGGCGTCAGCATGGATTCTGTAATAGTCATGCCGATTACATCCTATCAGACTAGGCTCTTCCCGGGACGGACCGTGCGCGGCCAGGATGCTATTCAGCAGATTGCCGTCCAGATAGAGAGCACCAAAGTAGCGGATATGGTTTCTGCGGATATCACCGAGCTGCTGGACAAGCGGCACCGCATTACCGAGGAGGGTAAAGAAGATTTCCTCATTATGACGCAGGAGCAGATGATGGGTATGATACAGCAGGTTACCGGACTGCTTACCCTGCTGCTCGGCGCTATCGCCAGCATTTCCCTGCTGGTCGGCAGTATCGGTATTATGAACATTATGCTGGTCTCGGTGACCGAGCGTACCCGCGAAATAGGCATCCGCAAGGCAGTCGGCGCCAAGAGGAGGGATATCCTGCTTCAGTTCCTCCTTGAAGCGGCGATGTTGAGTCTATCCGGTGGTGCCGTGGGTATCATTGGAGGCTGGGGAGTATCATGGTTGATTTCTACTTTTTCAACGGCTGCCGGCGTTACCATACAGGCTGCCGTGTCATGGGATATCGTTATTCTGGCCATATCGGTCTCGGTATTCATCGGCCTCGTTTCCGGTATCTATCCGGCCATGAGGGCTGCAAGGTTGAATCCCATTGACGCCCTGCACTATGAATAGTAGAATATTGAAAAACAGGGCAATGGGACTGAGATGAACTGGCTTGACATCGTTATACTGGTAATCATAGCAATTTCTACATTTATCGGGCTGAAGATAGGCATTATCAAGGCGTTTTTTATCATCGCCGGCGGGATTATCGGGGTCTTTCTGGCGGGACGTTTCTCGGATTCTCTGGCCGAAAGGCTGGCTTTCATTTCCAACCCCGATATAGCCGGCATGGTTGCCTTTGCTATCATCCTGATAGGGGTGATGATAATTGCCGCCATACTGGCGGTGGTGATTAAGTGGGCTACTTCGGCGGTGCTGCTGGGCTGGGTGAACTACCTGGGTGGCGCTATCCTCGGTTTTATACTGGGCGCTATCTTCTCTGCAGCGCTGCTGACCATGTGGGTAAATTTTCAGGGTGGCAGCAGCGCTGCATCCGAATCTATCCTGGCGCGCTTCCTGCTGAATGGATTTCCGTTTATACTGGCTTTATTGCCCGCAGAGTTCGACTCGGTTCGCTCTTTCTTCAGATAATAGAGATAAAACGAACCGCGTTTATTCTTTCTTCCGTCGGCTACATGGAAAAAGTTACTCCAGCCTCACCTGCTTATCACTGATGAGGTTGGATGTAGTATTTCTGGATAGAGGTCTTCTGAAAATGTCATCCTGAGCGGAGCGAAGGATCTCGGCTGGGGGAGGAAACCCGTCTCTCTTGCCCTTCCACCCCGAGATTCTTCAGTCGCTCTCGCCTGCCAAAGAACTTGTTCGGCGAGCAGGTCGCTCTTTAAGAATGACAATTTACTGCTTTTGGACAGTCTATAGTGATAAATGCTGGAATCCTCCAGTATTCTACCTGACCGAACGCTGCTCTATTTTTTCCGCGGATGGTCCGGGTCAGGTTTCGGGGCGTCAACCGGGCAGATTTCCGCGCATTTGGATGAATCGAAATATCCCACGCACTCGACACACTTACTGGGGTCGATGACATAGATGGTTTCTCCCTCGCTGATGGCGTGTACCGGGCATTCTGGCTCACAGGCTCCACAGCTGATGCACTCGTCCGTAATCTTTAAAGCCATTCAATTTACCTCCTGAGTTTTTCCTTGAGAAATATTGAATACCGGGTTAATTTTATTGTATAGATTATACCTTGCTGACGCACTTCTTTTTCAGAGCTTCGGCAACATGCGGGGGAACAAGACTATTGATATCGCCTCCCATGCTGGCTACTTCTTTTATCAGGCTGGCACTGACGAACTGGTATTCCTGGCTGGCCATAAAGCAGACGGTCTCCAGCCCGGCAGATAGCATCCGGTTCATCATAGCCATCTCAAATTCCCACTCGAAGTCACCTATCATTCTCAGTCCCCGTACCAGCACCTGGGCTTTAATCTGCCTGGCAAAATCTACGGTAATGTTGCTATATGGTTTTACCTCTACTTTAGGTAAATGGACCACGGCGCGTCTGGCTAAATCTACCCGCTCATCGAGTGAGAAGGTGAGGTGTTTTTCCGGTGTGGCAAAGATACCGATGATGGTTTTGTCAAAGAGTCGGGAAGCTCTGGTGGCAATATCGATGTGCCCGTTGGTTATCGGGTCAAAGCTACCGGGATAAAGAGCGATAATCAAGGTCTAGCCTCCTTTTGATAAATTGAGATGCAGCTATCGCCATGACGGTGCTCTTTAATGAGATTAATCATGGCGTAGCTCTGATTAAGAGGTAAACGCGGGGAGTGAGTTACCACCACCGTTGTTTTTGTTCCAACTAGTCTGGAGGTTGCCAGTTGTGTGATGAAATCACCTATAGATGTATTTGAGTAGGGTGGGTCCATTAATATAATGTCGTACTCCTTTTCTAGAAAGGACAGTGCTTTAAAAACATTGCAGCAGTAAATGTGAGCCTGTGCCGATAGCTTCGTCTTTTCCAGGTTTTCCTTAATTATATCACAACACTTCGGTTCTCTTTCAACAAAGTCTACCCAGCCGGCACCGCGACTCAGCGCCTCGATGCCCAGAGCACCGCTGCCGGAAAACAAATCAAGCACCTGAGTCCAGTCGCTGGTAATATTTTCCAGGATAGAAAAGATGGCACCACGCACCAGGTCCGTTGCTGGACGGGTTTTCGTTCCTTTGGGGAACTTTAAATGGTGTCCCTTGGCCTTGCCTGTAATAATTCGCATATTCGGCAGGATGTATCTCTTTATGAATGCCTGTATTGAGTAATAAAATTACTAAATAATAGGATAACCAGATGATGTTGAATTTGTCAACTTATTGTAGCTGTATGGTGATTGGGCTAAGTAGTTCTATGGTATATTAGACAGCAGCTACATGCCAGCACCAAAAAAGGGAAGCTGCGGGCGTGAAACGCCCGCAGCCTTTGTTACTTATCAGAGGATTTGTCCTCTTATGCCTTATCATACGAGCACTTTGTGCTCAGCACTTTACCAGACTACTACTTTTTCCCGTTAAATTACCGTCACAGGAAATTTTTATTGGAAATGACGCTGTTTTACCGGCTCCATCGAATACTCACTCTGGGACCCGGCAGTCCTCCGGTGACTGAATAACGGACGGCGCAGGAAGGAAGGCATATCCAGTTCCTCTTCAGTCTTCATGTTCTTGAGTATCTTGTTAAGCTCCTCTTCTTCGGCGTTTTTACCCATCCCCATCTTGGCCTGGAATCCGGTGGCAATCAGGGTAATCCTTACCTCGTTTTCCATGGATGGGTCATTAGCCACGCCGAAAATGATGTTGGCCTCTGGGTCTACGGCCTGCTTGATGACCTCGGCGGCCTGATTTACCTCGAACAGGGTGAGACTGCTGCCGCCGACGACGTTGAACAGGACGCCTTTGGAGCCTTCGATGGAAACCTCCAGGAGCGGACTGGCCAGCGCATCTTTGGCGGCATCGATAGCCCGGTTCTGTCCGGTGCCCTTGCCGATGGACATCCAGGCCGGGCCGGCGTCTTTCATGATTGCCTTGACGTCGGCGAAGTCCAGGTTAATCATACCGGGAGTGGTAATGACCTCGGCGATAGCCTGAACACCGTGTCTCAATACATCATCCGCCAGTTTGAAGGCGCTGTCCACACCGGTTTTATTATCGCAGAGAGTCAACAGGCGGTCATTGGGAATTATAATAAGCGTGTCAACCTTATCGATAAGTTTTTCAATTCCCTCTTCCGCCGTTTGTATACGGTGAGCACCCTCGAAAGCGAATGGTTTGGTGACCACGGCTATGGTCAGGGCGCCGCTGGTTTTTGATATCTCCGCCACGATGGGAATCGCCCCGGTGCCGGTACCGCCGCCCATGCCGGCGGTGAGGAATACCATGTCGGCCCCTGAAACGATTTCCCTGAGTTCGTCGCGATTTTCCTCAGCGGCTTTGCCGCCTATGATATAGTCGCCCCCGGCTCCCAGACCCCGGGTAAGCTTGGGCCCGAGCTGGACGCACATCGGCGCTTCACAGACGGCCAGGGCCTGAGCATCGGTGTTCATGGCGATGAACTCAACACCCTGAATATTCTCTCTGACCATGCGGGTAACGGCATTGCTGCCACCACCACCTAGACCAATTACTTTAATCTTTGCTGGATTAGCAACGAAGCTTGTTCTTGCCATCTCCTCCTCCTTTTACTTATGCTTTAAATTAATTACTTATGATTATTTATAAAATTTTAGCCGAACAGCTTTTTAAGCTGAGAGGCTAGCCGGAGCAGAGAACTACCGAAACTGCCTTTCCTCCATTGCTTCTTGCCTTCATACTTGCTGCCCCAGAGCAGAAGGCCAACGCTGGTGGCATAAGCCGGGTCTTGAAGCACATCGCCGATGCCGTACATATTACTGGGAATGCCTACTCTTACGGGTAGCTTGAGTACTTCACGCCCGAGTGAAGCTATGCCGGAAAGATTGGAACTACCGCCCGTGAGGACCAGTCCGGCTGGTACCAGCTCTTCATATTCCGAGCTCGGCATTTCCAGGACGATAAGCTTCAAAATCTCTTCGACCCTGGCCCTGACGATGTCGCACAAGTCCTGGTAAGAGACGCCGTGTCCGTCCTTGGATATGGCCGGCGCAGTATCCACTTTACCCTCATAAACGGGCATGACGCTTCCGTACTTTTTCTTCATCTCTTCGGCGATTTCAAACGGCAGTCCCAGCCCGATGGCGATATCCCGCGTAAGCTGATAACCGGCTACCGGAAGGATTGAGGTGTGCCAGATGCTGCCCTCTCTGAAGACGGCAACGTCTGTGGTGCCGCCGCCGATATCAGCCATGATGACGCCAACCTGTCTCTCATCTTCAGTGAGGACTGCCTCACTGCTGGCTAGGGGTTCTAAAACGAGGTCCTCAATATCTATCCCGAGACTCCGGATACATTTTACGAGATTCTGAATGGAGGTTACGGCAGCAGTAATGACATGCGTTTCAACGTCGAGACGGAATCCGTGCATGCCTATGGGGTTCTTAACCCCGGGCTGGCCATCGACAGCATAGTTGCGGGGGATGACATGAAGCAATCTTCTGTCAGCGGCAGTTTTCACGCTCTGGGCAGAGGTAAGGACGCGTTTCAGGTCATCAGGGCGTACGACACGGTCGTTACGCGTAATAGCGACTACGCCGTGGTTGTTCATCGAGGTGACATGCCGGCCGGTAACACCGACATAGGCTGATTCTAACTTGTAGTTGCTGGTCTGTTCCGCCTTTCTTACTGAGTCGCGAATCGACTCTCTGGCTTCGCTGATGTTGACCACCAGGCCTTTATGCAGTCCTTTGGAAGGGGAAATCCCGACACCTACGACTCGTGGGATGGTGCCGTCAGTAATATCCGCCAGAATTGTGCATATCTTGGTGGTGCCAACATCGAGAGAAGCTATAACATTCCGTTTTTTCATCTGCCCTCCTTAGTAACTGGATTAAATTTGGCTCTGTCGTTACCCAGTTATTACATATTGTTAAGGACCTCCTTTCAGAATCTCTCTGAAGTCTATGCGGCTAAAAAGGCCATCCTGATTTTTTGCAACAGGACTGGTCTTCGCCAACCTCTGGACTTGGCTATGGTCATAAAGGTATGTTCATCGGTGGTTGCATAGCAATCACCCTGGGTAGTAATACGTTCGGCCGCTCTCAACTTGGCGCTGCGGCTGCGCGGATTAAGGACAATCTCCGTTTCTAGAGGAATAATTACTTTCTTATTAATTAATCTCAAGCTGGGTGTATGGCCGCACACACAGGTGGGAGTTCCTGGAGGGCAGATACAGCCCCTGGCTTCTTTTTGCATAAACTGCTTAACGATTCGGTCTTCCAGTGAATGATAGCTTATTACCACCAGCCTGCCTTCGTAGCCGAGCAGGTCAACCGCCTGTTTCAAGGCTGTTTCCAGGTGCTCCAGTTCATGGTTGACCTCGATACGCAGCGCCTGGAAAGTCCGGGTGGCCGGGTGAATCTTACCCCTCCGGCCGATGGTCTTCTCTATCAGCTGGGCAAGCTGGTGGGTGGTTTCTATCGGGCGTTCTCTCACGATTTCCCGGGCGATTCTATGACTGTGAATTTCCTCTCCGTAGGTCTTGATAATATTGGTAAGTCTCGCTTCCGGGGTCGTATTGACAATATCGGCAGCGGTAATTTTCTGGCTGGGGTTGAACCGCATATCCAGCGGGGCGTCATGCTGAAAGCTAAACCCTCGACCGCTGCCGTTAAGCTGAACGGAGGAGAGGCCGAGGTCAAAGAGGATGCCGTGTACCGGGAAAAAATCATATTTAATGCAGATAGACTGCAGATTGGCGAAATTATCATTCACCAGCAGGATGGAATCTTTGTAATGCTCGAGCCGCTCTTTGGCAATTTCTATGGCATTGGGGTCGGCATCGATGCCCAGCAGCTGCCCGCCGGGTGAGCTGTACTCCAGGATGGCGGCAGCGTGTCCGCCGCTGCCAAGTGTGCAGTCAACGTAGCGACCGCCCGGCTGGACGGCCAGCGCCTTGAGCGTTTCAGAGAGCAGAACCGGGGTATGACTGGAGGCTGACCTGTTTTTTATCATCAGCTTTTCTCCAGGCTTTCTATTATCTGCCAGGCCTGTTGCTGGCTTATTTCTTTTTCTTCCTCCCAGAATGCTTTGTTCCAGATTTCGAGGTAGGTATTTGCGCCGGCGATAACCACTTCGTCGATAATTCCGGCATGCTCACGGAGCGGCGCCGGGATGGCAATGCGGCCCTGGCCATCTATTCTGGTACTGAAAGCGGTGGCGAAGAGGGCGCGGCTCAGTTTTCTCATCTTGCTGCGAGATAGCGGGCTGGTGGTAAGGGTGGTAGACAGCTTCTTCCATTCTACTAATGTATAAGCGGTGATACATTTTTCGGCTCCGGGTGTCAGTACCACGCCATCCTTCAGGGCATTCCTGAATCGCGGCGGGATGGGCACCCTGCCCTTATCATCGATTTTATATTCGAATTCGCCGTAAAACATTGAAGCTACTTTTTACCCTTTTTTACCAAAATTTACCACATTTCCCCAATTTATAACACACTCACCCATTTTTGTCAAGTCCTTTACCATAATTATTTAGAAATTGTGATAAATTCGTGACATGCTGGAGTACTATAGAAGTGAACGTGATAAAAACTGGTCCCTCCTTTAGGGGGAAAAAGTGGTGATATGATTTTTATACGGTTTTGTTTGGTTTTAGTCGTACCCCCTTGGGGGGTTGTCATTGCGAGGGCACGCTAGTGCCCGTGCTTGCACGCCGAAGTACGTTACAGCACGCAGGCGTGGCAATCTCAATAAAGCATCATTGGGATTGCTTCGCCTTCGGCTCGCAATGACATGGCAACCAAATGCAAACCGAACCTTTTATGCGGGCACTTTCGCCGTAAGCCTCATCTGTGGTAAAATATATTTTGTTTTGCGTGAAAGGCTATGATTAATATCGGGATACTTACTATCAGCGATAAAGGGTCGAAAGGACAGCGCCAGGATAAAAGCGGCGAAGCTATCCGGGAGGGTGTATCCGGGATAGAAAGCTCTGTTGTTAAATATGAGATTGTGCCCGATGAGAAAGATATTATTGCCGATAAGCTGGCCGATTGGGCGGATAGCGGCGCGGTGGATGTTATTCTGACCACGGGCGGTACCGGCTTGAGCCGGCGCGATGTTACTCCCGAGGCAACGCTATCGGTGATAGACAGGAACGTACCTGGTTTTGCCGAGGCGATGAGGATGAAATCCCTGGAGAAAACGCCGATGGCGGTGCTGAGCCGGGCGGTATCTGGACTTCGGGGACAGTGTCTCATCATCAACATGCCGGGAAGTCCAAAGGCAGTCCGCGAATGCCTTGAGGTGGTACTGCCGGCCATCCCGCACGCCGTGGAAATTATCAAGGGAGTGGTCACGGAGCATACGGTAAGTATGCCGGGATAAGTCAGGAAAATGAGAATCGATATTTTAACGCTGTTTCCTCAGATGTTCGAAGTGCCGTTCAGTTTCGGCATTTTCAAGCGGGCTATTGATAACGGGATGGTCAGTCTCAACCTGTATAATATACGGGACTATACCCATGATAAACACCATACCGCTGATGATTATCCATATGGGGGCGGCGCTGGCATGATACTCAAGCCCGAGCCCATCTTCGAAGCGGTAGAGGCGATAAAAACCAATGTCAATGACGAAGAAGGTGAATTGCCGATAGTTTTACTTACTCCCCAGGGCAGGCTCTTTTCCCAGAGGATTGCCCTTGAACTATCGCAGTACCGGCACCTCGTTTTGATTTGCGGTCACTACGAGGGAGTTGACGAGCGCGTGCGGGAGCACCTCGCCACCGATGAAATCAGTATCGGCGATTATGTCCTGACCGGGGGTGAGGTTCCCGCCATGGTGGTTCTGGACGCCGTGCTCCGGCTGGTGCCGGGGGTACTTGGCTCGGAGGAATCGCCGCTGGAAGATTCTCATGCCAGCAGCCTGCTGGAATATCCCCAGTATACCCGGCCGGCTGATTTTCGGGGATGGTCAGTGCCGGAGGTATTACTTTCCGGCAATCATGCCCGGATTGCCAAATGGCGCCGGGAACAGATAATACGGCGGACTCTGGAACGCCGTCCGGAATTGTTAAGTAAAGCAATCCTCGGCATTGAAGATAAAAATCTGGTAAAGCGCCTGACGGATAACGGATCTCAGGTTAATAAAGATAGGGAGTCTTAACATGGATATTTCATCACTGGTTGAAGTCAAAAGGAATTCGAAAATTCCTGATATTGCCCCCGGCGATACCGTCAGGGTCAGTATCAAGATAGTGGAAGGCGATAAGGAACGCATCCAGGCTTTTCAGGGCGTGGTCCTCAAGATAAAGCGCGGTGGTAACGGCGCCAGCTTTACGGTAAGGCATGTTGCCTTCGGTATCGGCGTGGAGCGTACCTTTCCGCTGAATTCCCCCCTCGTTGATAAAGTGGAAATAGTACGGCAGGGAAAAGTACGCCGGTCCCGTCTTTACTACCTGCGGGGGCTCAGCGGTAAAGAAGCCCGGCGCAAGATAAAGCGTGTGGAGAGGAAAGTGAGGCAGGTGGGTGAGGAACTGCTCCAGCCGGTGCCGGAAGAGGTTATAGAGCCTGCCCCGGAAGAAGCAGCGGTAGCGGCCGCCGAAACCAAGGCTGAAACAGTAGCAGCGGAGCCGGTAGCCGCCAAGGCTCCCGAGGCAGTTGAGGAAGAAAAGACTGAACCCGCCGCCACCAAGCCGCCGGAACCAGCGCCGGTCATGGAGAAGAAAGAGGCGGCGGAAAAACCTGTCGAACCGGCGGGAGACCAGAAGAAAGAAACGCCCTGAAGTTAACCGATAACTCCTCTCTTAAATGCTGGGCATTATCATAACCGCCTTCTGGAGTCCGGGATGAAATACGCCGAAGTAAGTGTTAATTCGCCGGTAGCCCAGCGTCGGACTTTCAGCTACGCTATCCCCTCCGGATTGGATGTCCGTGCCGGACAGGCAGTGCTGGTTCCTTTTGGTGAGAAAGTGCTCCAGGGTATCGTCCTGGAACTGAGCCTTGTTCCAGCGGTTGAGGATACCAGGGAAATTCTCGACGTCATTGGGTCGGAACCGATACTATCGCAAGCTTACATTTCACTGGCCCGCTGGATAAGCGAGTACTACCTGTCGCCGCTCTTTGACGCCGTTGCCCTGATGCTGCCTCCGGGATTCGAGCGGAAAGCAATTACTTTTATCAGCGTGGTACACCCGGACATCGATATTTCATCCCTTGATGATGACCAGAAGCGGGTTATCGACCTGGCTTTAGAGCAGGGCAGGGTTGATTTAAAGAAGCTTGAGAAGGCACTCGGCAAGAAAAAGGCTGCGGCCATCGTCTCGCCGATGGTCAGGCAGGGACTTTTAATCAGGACTTATGAGCTGGCGCCGGTCAGGGTGAAGCCGAAAAAAGAACTTTACATAAGTCTGACAGGTGGCGGTGAAGCTTTAAAACTGTCGCCGAAACAGGCGGCACTACTTAATTTCTTAAAGGAACAGCCCCACCCGGTATCATGGGCGGAAGCCAGGCGGAAGACCGGCGGCACTAAAGCCGTGGCCGATTCTCTGGTACGACGCGGGCTGGCTGCCTTCGAGACGGTCGAAGTCAGGCGCGAGCCGGTTTCCTATGAAAATATTGTTCCTTCCTATCCGTTGAATCTTACCCCCGACCAGCAATCCGCTTTTAATGCTATCAGGTCTGAATTAAGTCAGCCAGGCAAAGACATCGCTTCGCCGAAGGTTTTCCTGCTTCACGGAGTTACCGGTAGCGGCAAGACCGAGATATATTTGCGGTCGCTGGCTGAGGCGGTAAGGCTGGGCAAAAAAGGAATCGCGCTGGTGCCGGAGATTGCGCTGACCCCGCAGACCATCGAGCGCTTTGCCGCCCGTTTTCCCCGGCGTGTCGGTTTACTTCACAGCAAGCTGTCGCTGGGGGAGCAGTTCGATGAGTGGCGCCGCATCAGGAACGGTGAGTTCGATGTTGTCATCGGTTCGCGCAGCGCCGTTTTCGCCCCGCAGCCGGACCTGGGCCTGATAATTCTCGATGAAGAGCATGAGTGGACCTATAAGCAGGACAGCTCACCTCGCTACCATGCCCGCGATGCGGCTATAAAGCTGGCCGAGCTGACCGGGGCGGTGGTGGTCCTGGGCAGCGCTACCCCTGATGTGGAGACATATTATAAAGCGCAAAACGGAAGATATCGACTTTTGGAGTTGCCGCAGCGTGTTGTCCCCACCGCAGGGTCGCCTCTACCGCAGGTGGAGGTGGTGGACATGAGGGAGGAATTAAAATCGGGGAACCGCAGTATTTTCAGTCGGTCCCTGTCTCAGTCCATCAATCAGGCTGTTGCCGCCCGGGAGCAGGTGATATTGTTCCTCAATCGGCGGGGCGGCGCTACCTATATTCAGTGTCGGCGGTGCGGTTTCGTTTTACGCTGCCGCCGCTGCGAGGTGCCCCTGGCGCACCACATTGCCGACGATGTCCTTATCTGCCATCAATGTAACTATAAAATGCCGGTTCCCGAGGTATGTCCCAACTGCTCTAACCGCCAGTTGAAGTTTCTGGGCGCCGGCACCCAGAAGCTGGAGCAGGAGGTAAAATATACCTTTCCCCGTGCCCGGCAGTTACGCTGGGACAGTGATGCTACTACCGGCAGGTCATCCAACGAAGATATTTTAAATAAATTCCGCGGCCGTCAGGCGGAAATACTTATCGGCACCCAGATGGTAGCTAAAGGACTTGATATACCCTCGGTGACGCTGGTGGGAGTGGTCAGTGCCGATACCAGCCTCAACCTGCCCGATTTTCGCTCCGGTGAGAGGACGTTTCAGTTGCTGAGCCAGGTTGCCGGCAGGGCAGGGCGTGGGCCGTCCGGGGGCAGGGTTATCATTCAGACCTTCTCTCCGGAGAACTATGCCATCCAGGCGGCCTCTAAACATGACTACGCTTCTTTTTACGAGCAGGAGATTGCTTATCGCCGGCAGCTTCATAACCCCCCTTTCACACAATTAGCCCGCCTTATCTTTGTGCATACCAATGACGCTATCTGCCAGCGCGAGGCGGAAAAGATGAAAAAAATGCTTACCGAGGAAAGCGACGCTAGGGGAATCGGGGGCATCGATATTATTGGGCCCGCCCCGGCCTTTATCCACCGCCTGAGGGGCAGGTTCCGCTGGCAGCTTATACTCCGTGGTTCGGAGCTATCCGCTTTTCTATCGCCGCTCTCTTTTCCTCACGGCTGGACGATAGATATTGACCCGATGGGTCTCATTCAGTAAACTAATATTAGGTCGTTTAATAACCTATCCCCTTCAGGGTGAACCCCTGCCGCCCTCTCTTAAAATTTCTTCTCCCTCTCCGTCGACGGAGAGGGGGATAAAGGGGGTGAGGTTAGGAAATGCCCTTTTAAATTAATATTTTCTGAATATATTAACGACTGGAGACGGCATGGCGGTACTGCCAATCAGAACCTTACCCGACCCCATACTGAGGAAGAAAACAAGGCGGGTCAGCGCAATCGATAGGTCCATTAAAAAGCTGGTGGCTGATATGCGTGAGACCCTTCATGTCGACGCCGGGCGGGTAGGACTGGCGGCGCCGCAGGTAGGCGTTTCCCTTCGTGTTACCGTTATCGGCATCCCTGAAGAAGAAGATATTATTCTGATAAATGCGGAAATCGTACGAAGAAAAGGCCAGCGTCTGGTAAGCGAGGGCTGCCTCAGCATCCCGGGCTACGTGGGACAGCTATATCGGGCGGAATCTGTTACCGCCAAGGGGCTTGACCTCAAGGGGAAGGAAATCAGGATAAAAGCGGAAGGGCTGCTGGCTCAGGCGCTGGAACATGAGATTGACCATCTGAACGGGGTACTTTATATCGACCGCCTGGAAAGTATGGATGTATTGCGCAAAATTGAACCGGAAGATGTTGAAATCTAGCGTCTCGTTAGCTGTTATTCTAAAATACCCGCAGTATTGTATCGCTGGACGATATGGTCATAGCGGCCGGTGACAGTTGTCTCCGCCATGTTTCCTGAAGATTGGCCGGGATTGAAATAGAAAAGCTCGTCGAGCCTGCAATCCGGGAAAGCTCTTTTAGCACCAATGAAAAATTTCTCATTGATGCCGCGTTTACCTTCACGGACGCGGTAGACCTGGCTTACCGATAGCCCCATTGCCCTGGCTAAATCTGACAGGTTATGGTATTTGCCATTGGCCATTTCGAAGACTCTTGTTTTGATTATCATGATACCAAAATCCCTGTTATTATTGTGCCAATTGGCACTATTATAGTAAATATATGACCACTTGTCAAGTATTTTAAGATAGAAAATTTATTCGACAACAAGCTGAATACCTGGAATAGCCGAATTGTATATTGTAGAAACAATTTGTGATAAAATATATAGTCTCTCTATTGGAAAAATTATGTCTGAGAGTTGGCAACCTAAACTTGGTGATAGAGTCTTCCGCCCCCGGAGAATTACACGTTTCCATTTGAGACGAGTGCTAGGCGTACCTGGCCTTTTTAGCGCTGCATATGGTAATGTGGGCTCTTCCATTTATTATGGTCTGGGGGTAGTGGCCATGTCTGCACTTGGGCTGACTCCTCTAGTACTGATGCTCTCCGGTGTTCTTTTCCTGTTCACGGCCATGACTTACGCTGAAGGTGCCACCGCGCTGCCTGAGGCGGGTGGTTCAGGGGCTTTCGCCCACCGCGCTTTTAACCATTGGGTGAGTTTCATTGCCAGCTGGGTGCTGATGCTGGACTACATCGTTACCATGTCAATCTCCGCCTTTACGGCGGCTAACTATCTGGGGTATTTCTTTCCGGCCATCAAACAATGGCCGACTAATAGCATAGGTGGCGTCATTGTTATAGCCATACTCGCATTTGTAAATATTCGGGGGGTGCAATCCTCTTCGCGTCTTAACATAGCACTTGTCCTTGTGGACATACTTACCCAGGTTTCTATCGTGGTGCTTGGTGTGCTCATGATTATCAATATCCCGCAGTTGCTCCGGAATATCCACTGGGGAGTTGCCCCAACGATGAATCAGCTTCTATTTGGTATCTCGATATCGATGATAGCGTACACCGGTATAGAAACCGTGGCTAATCTTGGCAGCGAAGCGCGAGAGCCTGAAAAAAGCATACCCAGAGCCGTACTGTTTGTATTTGTTACCGTAATTATCCTTTATACTTTTCTCTCGATGACCGCTCTCAGTGCTTACCCGGTATACCAGGATGTGAACGGTCACTGGGTGACCGACCTGACCCGGAGGTTCTTGGAAGACCCCATAATGGGAATCGCTAATGTTGTGCCCGCTCTCATCCGACCTGTCTTGAGTTTCTGGGTGGCTATTCTGGCCGTGACCATTCTGGTTATTGCCACTAACGCCGGTATGCTGGGTGCATCACGGCTGGCTTATTTCATGGGACAGCGCCAGCAGCTACCCGGTGCTGTCAGTAAAGTCAGCGCCAGGGCGAGGGTACCGGCTAACGCCATTATCATTTTCTCTATAATTGCTAGTGCATTAATTGCCACCGGCAGAATCACCCTCCTTGCCGACCTGTATGCTTTTGGCGCAGTGCTGGCTTATACCACAGCGCATGCGTCTATTATTGCTTTGCGTATAAAGGAGCCTAACCTGCCCCGTCCTTTCAAGATACCATTGAATATCCACATACGAGGGAGGGAAATTCCGGTAACTGCCATTATCGGCGGACTGGCCACATTTGTTACATGGTTTATCGTAGTATACACACATGAAATCGGACGAATTGTTGGTTTTGCCTGGCTGGGAATCGGTCTGCTTGTCTACTACATTTATAGGCGAAGAAAACGTAAATTGGCTGCGGGAGGGTCGGGGTAATATATTAATAGTTATGAACAGGGTATTGTAGATTTTTGTCAATAGCATTATAATACCCACGGTCTAACCTATATTTAACCAAGAAGGTACGGGTGTTTAAGAAGATTCTGGTGCCGGTAGACGGCAGCGAAGCAGATATAGAGACCATAAAACTGGCCTGCCGGCTGGCCAAGAAGGATAAGGGCAAAGTCTTTGCGGTTTCGGTGGTGGCTATCAAACGCGCCCTGCCGCTGGATGCCGAAGTCGATTCCGAAATTAAGAAGGCCGAGGAAATACTCGACAAGGTCGAGAGCGTCGCCGAGGAAGAAGACTATGAGGTTGAAACTGATGTCCTTCAGGCTAGGGATGTCGGTCCGGCGGTAGTGGATGAAGCTGTGGAAAGGGGTGTCAGCCTTATTTTGATGGGTATTAAATACAAAACGAGTTTCGGACAGTTCAGTCTGGGGAGCGTTGTCCCTTATGTGTTGAAAAATTCTCCCTGCCCGGTTATACTCTACCAGCAGTGAGATAATAACAGGACAAGGTCAGGTTTTTAGTATGAAAATAGTTATCATGGGATGCGGGCGGGTCGGTGCTAGGCTTGCCTCTTTGCTGGATGAAGACGGCCATAAGGTTACTATTCTGGATATTGATACCTATAGTTTTCGCAGATTGCCGCCTTCGTTTGGTGGTATGGCCCTTTTCGGTAACGGTATCGATGAGGAGGCTTTGAAGAAGGCCGGCATCGAGGAGGCGGATGTTTTCGTGGCATTAACGCAGGGTGACAACCGCAATGTCATGTCGTGCCAGATTGCCAAGCATATCTTCAATGTTCCCAGGGTAGTATGTCGTATCTACGACCCCTTACGTGAAGAAATGTATAGCGCTCTGGGTCTGGAGACTTTAAGCCCGACCAAGATATTTGCCCAGTTACTCAAAGAGAGGATAGAGGGTTGAGGTAATTATTTATATGTACATTATTGTTATTGGTGGTGGTCGGCTGGGTTATTACCTGCTTAAGGCATTGCTTAATGAAGGACATGAGGTACTGGTGCTGGAAAAGGATGCCCGCATCTGCAAGACCATCACCGATGAACTGGGTAGTGTCTGTTTTCGCGGTGACGGCTGCGAGGCGGCAACTCTCGCTGAAGTGGGCACCGGCCGGGCGGATATGCTGGTAGCGGTGACCGGTGACGATGAGGATAACCTGGTCGCCTGCCAGTTAGCCAGGCACAAGCACAACGTACCCCGCACCATCGCCCGTATCCGCAACCCTAAAAATGCCATTCTCTTTAAAAAACTGGGAGTGGATGTTACCGTCAGCTCTACTGACCTTATTCTCGAGGCGATAGAGCGGGAAGTCCCGACGCATCCCGTGACGCAGCTGCTGACCCTTGAGGAAAAGGGCCTGGTAATTGTCGATGTAAAGGTCTTTCCAGAATCGACAACGGTCGGGAAGACGGTCAAAGATCTGGCTCTGCCCCGGGAAAGCAAGCTGGTGCTGATTATCCCTACCCAAGGCAATGTTTATGTACCCACAGCCAGTACGGTACTCCTGGCTGGCGACCAGATAATAGCGTTGACCACACCTGAATCCCAAGAAGCTTTACGGGAAACTCTGAGGGGTGTTTGAGCGGGTAAACTTTTAAACTGGCTGCCTGCCGACTATTTTTGTAGCAATCCTTTGATGTAGTTCTCATCCGTTTCTCCGCGATACCTTTTTTAATTGAACTGCCAGTTTCAATTCGCCAGATGACAAAAAAGATTACTATTGTTCAGCTTCTACGCTGTGGAGCCAACATATGAAGTTAAGCAGGTTCGTTAATGGCTGGACTCTCATGGCTTTGTTCCTGGTAGCGTTAATTGTTGCCGGCAGTGTGCTCATCTGGTCGAAAAGCAGCCGGAGTCAGGCCATTGAAATCTCTCTGGTGCCAGGTCAGGAACCGGTGGGCAATATATATGTCGGTGGTGCGGTAAACAACCCCGGTTTTTATCCTTTGTATGCCGATGACAGCATTGAAAATGTTATCCGGGCCGCCGGCGGTATTACCGATGGTGCTGACCTGAGCGAGGTAGAACTTACTGTTTCCGGAGCGGATAAGGAAGAAACTCTTCAAAAAATAAATATCAACAAGGCGGAAGCCTGGTTACTGGAAGCGCTGCCTGGAATCGGCGGGGTCAGGGCTAAGGCTATCATAGAGTATCGTCAGCGGAACGGCATGTTCCGTGATATTAATGAGCTTACCAGGGTGCCGGGCCTGGGCGGCGATACTTTTGAGTTAGTTAAAAATTTCATTACCGTCACCAACTGATTTCAGGGTGAGGGCTTGTGTTACTGATTTGTCTTAGCTGTGTCTGGATAGCCGGGATATTTCTCGGTTCCAGGTTAAATTTGCCCCCGCTGCTCTGCCTTGCCGGGCTCTTCCCACTGCCTTTCCTCTTTTTTACCCGTCGCCGCCGGAAAGCGGTGATTTTTGCCAGTCTGGGTATCATTGTCCTTGTCGCGGCTGCCGTTTATTCGTATTCGAGTCTTTACAGCGTTGATGAAGGCCGACTCCATTTCTATAGCGACCGCGGCATTACCGAGATAAAGGGGATGATAGCGGGAGACCCGGATGTCAGAGATAAAAACACCCGCCTGATTTTATCGGCTGAGGCTATCAGGCTGGACACTGGCTGGCGGGAGGTCGAGGGAAAATTACTGGTATTCGTGCCCAGGTTTCCTGCCTACAGGTATGGCGACGTGCTCAGGGTAACCTGTGAACTGACGACACCTCCCCAGCTTGGCGACTTTGATTACCGGGGATATCTGGCGCATCAGGGCATCTATGCCACCATGTTCTATCCCCGCATAGAGGTGCTGGATAGCGGTCAGGGATTCAAGTCGCTGGCATGGATTTATTCCCTGAGAGGACGCCTGGCGCAAACATTAGCGGAGGTGCTGCCCGAACCGCAGGCATCACTGGCTCAGGGGATTGTCCTGGGAATACGGGGCAATATTCCCGAAGATTTGAACAACGATTTCACCCGCAGCGGTACGGCCCATCTGCTGGCGATTTCCGGTTTCAATCTCAGCATCATGGCCGGTGTCCTGCTCAGCATTGGGCTATGGATTTTCGGACGGCGGCATTACCTCTATGTTTGGCTGGCTCTCGTTGCTATCTGGCTCTATACGTTAATCACGGGGATGAGCCCGCCGGTGGTGCGGGGAGCTATCATGGCCAGTCTGTTTCTGCTGGCTGAGGCTCTGGGCAGGCAGCGCAGTGCCATGGTGGCTTTGACCTTCGCGGCGGCGGTCATGGTGGGTATCAGCCCCTATATCCTGGGTGATGCATCTTTCCAGTTGAGCTTTCTGGCTATGGCCGGCCTGATTTTTATTTATCCAATTCTCCGGGAGCCGGGGAGGCGTATAGCCGCGGCCTGGCTTGGCGATGAGGGTGCCCTGGTCTCTATAGTTAATATTTCCGTCGATACCTTAAGTGCTTGCCTGGGGGCTATCATTGCTGTCTGGCCTTTGGTCGCCTATTATTTCGGCATCTTTTCGCTGGTGGGTCCTCTAGCCACATTTCTGGCCACGCCGGCATTGACCGTCATTATTGTCACCGGGGCTTTAACCGGGATTCTCGGGCTGGCCTCGCTGATGGCTGCCCAGGTTATGGGCTGGCTTGCCTGGCTCTTTCTTTCCTACATGATGCTGGTAGTTAGCGGCCTGGCGGCGCCGTCTTTATCTTCGGTTGAAGTTGGCTCGATTAGCCCGGCCTTTATAGTGGGCTATTATGTGGTGCTGGCGGTGGCCATCTGGCTTCACCGTCGCTGGAGAAAGCTGCGCAGCCTGATTTCCGGCGCAGCCGGTGCTATGAAGGCAGGGCTGGGTCTGCCTTTCGGGATTTCCAGAAACATCAGGTGGATTATCGTGCCTCTGCTGTTGCTGGCGGCGCTGGTTTCTTACACGGCGGCCACCATGCCTGATGACCAACTGCATGTCAGTTTTCTCGATGTCGGTGAGGGAGACGCTATTTTTATTCAGAAAGGAAACCAACAGGTTCTTATCGATGGCGGCCCCGGTCCCCAGGCGATAGCCCTGGGGCTCAGCCGCCGGATGCCTTTCTGGGACAGGACCATCGATTTGCTGGTGTTGACCCATCCCCACAGTGACCACCTCGCCGGCCTGGTGGAAGTGCTGCGGCGCTATCGGGTGGGGCAGGTGCTCTATCCGGCTCTCGACTACCATTCGCCGTTATTCGATGAGTGGTTGAGGCTTATTGCCGAAAGGGGAATAAAGAGCACTGTTGCCTGTGTCGGACAGCAGGTTGCTCTTGGTGACGGCGCTATCATGGAGGTGTTGAATCCGCTAGTAAATCCCTTGTCCGGTAGCGAGTCGGATTTAGATAACAATAGTATCGTACTGCACCTTAGGGACGGCAAAGTAAGCTTTCTGCTGGCCGCCGATATCATGAGGGATACCGAGTGGGAGCTTGTCAGGGAGCGGGCCGACCTGTCCAGCACGGTTCTCAAGGTAGCCCACCATGGCTCGGATACCTCTACCACATTTGAGTTTCTGTCGGTAGTCAATCCCCAGGTAACCATAATCTCATGTGGTGCCGATAATAAATTCGGCCACCCGAACCAGGAAGTGGTCAGCAGGCTGGAAGAAAAAATCGGCCGGGGAAATATCTACCGCACCGATAAGTATGGTACGATAGAATTTATTACCGATGGGAAAAGGCTGTGGATGGAGGCGGGGAATCCATAATAGAATATAAAAATAAGGTATTCTCGTGCGGAGTAACGGAAAGGATATCGTCATGCCGGCGAAAGGATGGGAAAGAATATATCAGGAGAGAGGTGAGTTGCATTTCTCTGTTTTGCCAAAGATAAAGAGAGCCTCCGCATTATTCAAGACAAGGGGCTATAAAGATATTTTAGACCTCGGCTGTGGCACTGGTCGGCATAGCATTTTTCTGGCTAAAAAAGGATTTAATGTCTACGCTACTGATATTTCACCGACAGGTATTAAAATCGCCAGGAAAAAGGCCGAAGCGCTGGGTCTGAAAGATATCAATTTCAAACAGCATGACATGCGGAGCATTCCGTTCTCAGGCGGTTTCTTCGATGCTGTTATCTGCACCTGGGCGATACATCACGGGACACTGGATGAAATTCAAAAGGCTATTGATGAAATATACAGAGTGCTCAGGCCGAATGGCATGGTAATCACGGATTTACTTTCAGTGGACACGGAATCATACGGCTTGGGTGAGGAAATCGAGAAAAACACGTTTATTGGTAAAAAAACAATAGAAGAGGATGTGCCGCACCACTACTCTACGAGGGAAGAAATTCTCCGGCTTTTCTTAGCCTTCCGGCAGCTTAATGTCCGGTTATCCACGAAGTATTACACAGGCAACAAAGAGAAGAAGCACGTAAGCAAGCGCTTTAATGTACAGGCAGTCAAGTAGCTGCTAATGCTTAGTTAATCTACCCTTTCTCACCAATACGCACACATTCCTGGAAAAAACCTTTATCGGGAACCTGTATCGACTTTCCGGGAATGCTCTCACTACCTCGAAGCCAGCCTTCGTGGCTATTGTCTCTAGTTCGCGGTAGGAGAACAGGTGATAGTAGCGGTAGAGCGTTTTATCCTTGCTTTTCCAGGGCACCAGCACATCTCTGGGCTTGAGCCAGAACCTGGGCTGCCATTTATTCCAGACGGTGATAAAAGCCTCGCCGCCGGGCTTGAGCACCCGCCGCAGTTCTTTTAGCGCCTGCAATCTTTCTTCGCTATCTTCGATGTGGTGGTAGGTGGCCACGGCTATAGCCCGGTCGAAGGAATCATCGGCATAAGGGATGTGGCGGGCATCGGCTTCCACGAGATTGACGCTGAGGTTATATTTCTCGGCATACTTCCGGGCTAGTTGCAGCATGTTTCGGGAAAAATCGATACCGTGCAGCTCAAAGCCCTCTCCGAAAGGCGGGAAGTCCGGCCCGTGGGCGCAGCCCACGTTGAGTAATCGGCCCCGCTGCCACCGCTGCGCCAGCGCTTCCAGCTCGGTGCTGAATATCGAGCGGTGCCGGAAGTTATACCACCCCGGAGCTATCTGGTCGAAAATTTCTATCGTCACCCTGTCTCCCATAATTATATGAAATTACTTATTATTGTCATTCTGACCCCGATGCAATCGGGGGAAGAATCCGTAACCATTCTCATCAAGCACGGATTCTTCGGTCGTTCCGACAAATCGAGACTTCTCAGAATGACATCATTTTATGCCCTCTGATATTATGTTTGTTGACATAAGCTGAAATCTGCTAAACTTAATAGGGTTGCCTGTTTAATAATATGGTCAAGATAAGGAAATTTACAAGAACTATATCCGGGGTGACGCCGCTTGCCGTGATGACCATGCCGATAAGTTGCCCCGGCAGGTGCCTGTACTGTCCGACCTACCCGGATGCGCCGCAGAGCTATACGCCGGAGTCGCCGGCGGTGCTGCGTGCCCGGCGTTTTGACTACGATGCCAGGCAGCAGGTAGAGGCAAGGCTGGGGACATTCTCGGAGATGGGGCACCCCACGGATAAAATCGAGCTTATTATCATGGGCGGCACCTTTCTGGCTCAACCTATCGATTACCAGTACCGGTTTGTCAAGGACTGTTACGATGGGTTGAACGGCGTGACGTCGACCACGCTGGAAGAAGCCAAGCGACTTAACGAGACCGCCCGGCACCGTTGCACCGGACTCTGTATCGAGACCAGGCCGGACTGGTGCGGGCAGGCGGAAATTGAGCGGATGTTGGAGTTCGGCGCCACCCGGGTCGAGCTCGGGGTGCAGACGCTGAGCGACGAAATCTATCGGCTGGTGAGGAGGGGACATGGCGTGGAGGCAGTGGTCGAGGCCACCGCTCGACTGCGGGAGTATGGCTTTAAGGTCTACTACCACTGGATGCCGGGGCTGCCCGGCTCGACGCCGGAGAAGGACATGGAGATGTCTAGGACGCTTTTTACTGATGATAGCTTCCGGCCGGATGGACTAAAGCTTTATCCGACCATGGTCGTCGCCGGCACCGAGCTTGAAAAGTGGTATCGGGAAGGGCGCTACCAGCCCTATGATGATGATACTATGGTCAACCTGACCATCGGTATAAAGTCGATTGTGCCGAAATATGTCAGGATTTCCCGGGTCCTCCGCGACATTCCGTCCAAATATATCATCGCCGGTCTCAAGGACTCGTTGCGGGATATCGTCAGGGAGCGGATGGGGCAGGAAGCCATTGTGTGTCACTGCATACGTTGCCGCGAGTACGGCCACCGGGCGCAGGCTGGCTGGGAAATCGGCGAACCTCACCTGGTCAGGATGGACTATGATGCCGCCGGTGGAAAAGAGGTTTTCCTGTCTTTCGAGGATGAAAGGGAGACGCTTTTCGGCCTGCTGCGCTTGAGGATTCAGTCCCGGCCCATCCTGGTGCTGGGGCAGAGTCCGGACGGGAATCTGGCGTTAATCAGGGAGTTGCATGTTTTCGGTCCGGAAGTCCCGCTCAGTGAACAGAGAATAGAAGCCGCCCAGCATAAGGGCCTGGGTAAAGCATTGCTGCGCGAAGCGGAGCGGATTGCCCGGGATGAATTTAAGGCTAGCCGGATGGTCGTCCTGAGCGGGACCGGCGCTAAAGAGTATTACCGCACTGAGTTCGGCTATAGCTCGCAGGGCGATTATCTGGTTAAGACCCTGAGACCTCAGGGTTAATCTTCTTCGCATCAGGAGCCGCGCTGTCGGTTATTCTCCTGGTCTTCGATTTCTTTCTGTTCCCTTGTTTGATTTGCTGACCCTATCTCGGTTTTTTTGTTTCCGTTATTCGTTAAACGTTCTTTTGTCTGTTCCTGTTTCTCTTTTTCAATCCTTACCTTGATGGAAATATTATCCGAGGTATCGTCGCCAATCCGCTCCTTATTTGATGTCTTAATGTTCAGTTTTTCTTTAATCGGCTTGGGTAATTTTTGTAACGCTGTCATATTTTCTGTTACATCTGTTACATTGTCGGATACGTTTATCTCTTTTAGTTTCTCTAAAGCTCTTTCGTACTTCCTGACCGAGTTCTCTATGGCATTTTCGATACCCTTGCGGGCGGCTTCGGGCGCTTTTTCATAAACTCCGGTCAAAGTCTCCAGCCGATTGGCGGTAGAATGGGCCAGCCGCTCTTGAATTTTGGTAATATCAATACCCATTTCCTCGGCGAGAGCCGCTATTTCTTCTTCCAGTTCCGCGATGCGGTCGGCATAGTCCAGCGTTTCCTCGACGTCACCGGTCGTATTGTCGGTGGTTACGTTCTCGCTTACTCTGGACCTGGCTCTTTCCATCAGCTTCTCAATAGTCTCTGTGATTATATCAAGAGCCATTTCGGGATTTTTTTTAGCCAGAATGCGGAGAGCCTTTATCTGGCTGTTTATAGTAGCTATCTTGGCCCGGTCAATGGTTTCCCGGGCTTCCTCACGGTCAGAAGTGGCTTCTTCCCTGGTTTCATTATCGGTAATGGTAATATCTCGTTTACCTCTTGGCGGCATCTTGTCCTTTAGCTCGCTTAATCTGACATGAATCCTGAACGACAGGACGGCCAATCTTTCCGACATATTATCGGAAGTCCCGCGTTTGAAGGCTTCTTCCAGTTTTTCGTTGACCATGGCCATAAAACTATCATAGTCGTTCGCCGCTCGCGTCATTTCTCTTACTTTGTTTTTATTTCCCATGGCCTGGGCTTCGGATAATCGCTCTTCGGCGTATCGCAGGGCTTTTTTGGCTTTAGCCTCCGGACCGAAGGTAAAGAACATGCTGATGTTTTTCCCCCAGGTATCAAAAAAGTAAAAGGGGCTGTCCGGGGTAATGCCGGGAGCGGGTAGTTCTTCATCCTGGGCATAAGCAGCGCCGCCGCAGAGAAGCGACGTGATGAGAAGGCAGCTTACCAGTGTCACTCTCAATAGATTCTTTTTCATATACGGCCTCCGGTTTTCTAATTTGTTTACCGTATTATATAACGCAAAATGAGTGGTTTGGTTAGTTGTTCTGTAAGAAGAAAGTAACGGGAGATAGGTAGTAGGTTAGTCCTGTGTTTTTACTTGCCCAGTTCTTTGAGCCTCTTGTCATTGATGCCGAAGTGGTGGGCTATTTCATGCTGGACGACCCGCTGTACTTCGGCGATAATCTGCGCGTCGTTCTTACACATGGCCTCAATGGGCTTCTGGAAGATAGTAACCTTATCGGGTGTTACGAATCCATAGTTATTGCTTCGCTGGGTCAGGGGTACACCCTCGTAAAGTCCGAGCAGGGTTTCGTTCCGCCTTATCCCCGACCGCCGCAGCTGGGTGCGTGTCGGCTCGTCGTCAACGACGACATCGATATTTTCCAGCCTTTCACGGAATTCGTCGGGTAGATTTTCGATGGCTTTAGCCACGAGCTGCTCGAACTTCTGGCTATCCATTTTTCTACGCCTCCTCCAGTCGTGCCAGGTCGAACTTCATGCCGTCTCGCGCCGCTATTACCCTGGTTCCCGTCTGCTCGGAGAGTTCCCGGGCTATTTCCCGGGGTTTTGCCTGCCAAACATGCAGGCCGAAGTGGCTCAAAATAGCTATTCTGGGCTTTATCTCCTTGATAATGCGCGCGACATCCGGTATAGAAAGGTGGTCGATGGGTGGTCTGGGTTCCGTGAGCACCATGTTGATGATTATCATCTCGGTGTTGTAGTTCTGGCTTAGTTCCTCGAAATAGCGCGTATCGACGATATAGGAGAAGGTATGCCCCTTCGACTTAAAAACCATGCCGTAGGTCTCTACCGGGTGCACGTGCCTGACCGGTGTGGTGAAAGAGATATTGCCTATCGTATAAGACTTTCCTTCTTCTAGTACGACGACTCCTTCGATGTATTTTTTCAGGTAGGAGAAGATAACCGGTTCAGTTTCCAGGGCGTCGGCTGGAGCATAAAACCACCCGTGCCGGTTGAAGCCGCCGTTGGTCATGGCTTCGACCATTACATTGACATCCGCCGAGTGGTCCAGATGGCGGTGGGACAGGATAATCGCGCTCAGCTTTTCCGCGTTCAGCTTTCTTTTTGTGGACTGGACGATACTGCCCGGGCCGGGGTCGATGAGTATTTCGGTTCCGCTCAGGTTCAGCCACAGGCCGCCCGATGCCGCCAGCTGTCGGCTCACCATGAAACGGGCTCCGGCTGTCCCCAGGAAGGTAATCATGTCTGCTGAAGTATTGTCATTACTCATGTCCGGTACAACCGTTTCTATAATAAGAGATAAAAAACTATTTTACAATCGGAGTCCTTGGTTGGTTCAACAGGCATTCAACAAAGGTCGTTTGTTAACCTTACCCCCTTGTCCCCCTCTCTTAGCTTTATTCACCCTTCCCTTGCTAAGGGAATTACCTCAAATGTCATTCTGAGGAGTCCTTCAGCTGAAGGATGACGAAGAATCCGTGGGTGGGGATGGTATTGAACAGATAGTCCCCACCACCCTCAGACCCTTCGCTACGCTCAGGGTGACAAGGATACAGTTCTTTTAAGGCAAAGGTCTTGCTAGGTGAAGGGGGCAGGTCCTTCCACAGAAGGAAAGGGGGACGGATTCTCAAGTAGTCTCATCCAGGTTGTGGTTTTTTTTGACAATTCTCCAGTTCCGTATATATACTTTAAGCATTAAGGACTATATCTTTAGATACACGTATCCTGAGATTGAGTCTGGTATAATTAGGAGGTGAAGAAAAAAATGGAAAAACAGTTAACCGCCCACCGTGGCGGACATCTCGAGGCTTTACTCAATGGCTGCCCCGATGCTATTCTCGCTATCAGCGCCGAAGGTATTATCAAGTTCGCCAACAAGGAAGCCTGTAAGCTTACCGAGCGCAGCATGACTGAGCTTATTGGTGAGAGTATTATTGAAGTCTACGAGAATAGAGAAGCCGCCCGCGAAGCCAACCGTAAAATCTATGAAGCCGGCGGGACGATTCATGATATGGAGACCAAGACGAAGACAAAGTCCGGCAAGCTGGTCCCGGTGCGCGTTTCGGCATCACATCTTTATGATAGTAACGGTAAATATATCGGCGGCGTGGGTTATTTCGCCAAGTACCGTCCCTGGAGTGGCGCCGAGGCTCAGGTTAAGGCTCGTGTCGATGAACTGGAGGCAAATCTCGAAATGCGGCAGGCGCAGGCCCCCCCCATATTCGAGTTGTATTCCGGACTTTCGGTGATGGTTGTCGTCGGCCATCTTGATGTCGGCCGCTTTGAAAACATAACCATTGACCTGCTCAGCCATATCGAAAAGGTTAAGACAAAGGTTGTCCTGCTCGATATCTCCGCAGCGGTGATGGATAATAATGCCATCGCCAGTACGCTGGCCAAAACGATACGTACCATCCGCCTGCTGGGCGCGAATTGCGTTATTTCCGGTATACAGGCTAACCTGGCCCGTGCTTTGGAACCACTGGTGTTGGACTTGGCCTCGGTGAAGTCTTGTAGCTGCATGGAGCTTGCCCTTGAAGAGTCTCTGAAAATAATCGGTTACGAAATCCGTAAGAAGGACTAGACCCAGGAGGACTGAACATTGGACAAAGTATATCCCGGTGTCGATGAAGCCGTGGCGGATATTCCCGATGGAGCTTCCATTGCCATCTCCGGCTTCTTCACGGCAGGGACACCCATTCCCCTGATAAAGGCGCTGGCCAGGCAGGGGGCTAAAGACCTGACCATAATCTGCATGCAGATGGGACCGGGAAACGAGGATATCAACCAGCTCATTATCAATAAACAGATAAAGAAGGCTATCTGCAACTACCCCTTCTACCGCTCGGCGAGCCGGGGTGCCGATTCCCCCGCCGAGCAGGCCGTCCGTGCCGGCGAAATAGAAATGGAAGTGTACCCGATGGGCACCTTTTCTGAAAAATTGAGAGCGGCGGGGGCTGGCATCGCTGCCTTCTATACGCCCACCGGTGTGGGCACGGTCGTGGAGCAGGGGAAGGAGAAGAGAAAATTCGGCGACCTGGATTGTCTCCTGGAATATGCTCTCAAACCCGACTATGCTTTTGTATATGCCTATAAAGGAGACCGCATGGGCAATCTCAACTGTCACAAGACCGCCAGGAACTACAATCCGGAGATGGCCGCTGCCGGGAAAATCACTATCGCGGCCGTGGAGAACCTGGTCGAACCCGGCGATATTGAAGGCGACATGGTACATATTCCGGGCGTCTATGTTCAGAGAGTCGTAAAAGTAGAAAGGCCCAGGTACCTCCCGACAATCGACTGATATCTTCAGAGGAGAAAAAAGAGTGAACGTAACCAGGAAATTAAAGGGGCTGTCCCGGGAGTTAATAGCGCTCAGGATAGCTAATGAACTTGAGGATGGGACCTATGTGAATCTGGGTATCGGCATACCGACCTTGGTCTCTGACTGGATTGAGGGCAGGGATATCATATTACAGGCTGAGCTTGGCATGCTTAACACCGGGCCTCTGGCATCCAGGGATGAAGTGGAGCAGGACCTTATCAATGCCAGCTGCCAGCCTGTCACCGAGTTGGCGGGGAGCTGCTTTTTCTCTGAAAACGAGTCGTTCGCCATGATACGGGGCGGTTACATGGACACCGCTGTCCTGGGCGCTCTGCAGGTCTCGGAAAAGGGCGACCTGGCGGGGTGGCAGAACCCGGAGAGGGGTTTACCGGAAAATATCGGTAATATCGGTGGCTCTATGGACTTGGCTGTCGGTGCCAGGAAAGTCATCATCGCCATGATGCATGTTACCAATGATGGCCAGTATAAGATTGTGAAAAATTGTTCTTATCCTCTGACTGCCCAGGGAGTGGTTGACCTTATTGTTACCGACCTGGCGTTTATCGAGGTTACGCCTAAAGGCCTTTTATTACGGGAAGTAGCGCCCGGCCTTACCGCCGAAGATGTCCAGTCGGTAACCGAGCCCAGATTAATCATCAGCCCCGACCTGAAAGAGATGCAACTCTAGGATATTATGGATAGTGTTTAACAATAATCTAGTGTCATTTCAACCTTCCCACAATTGTCATTCCAGCGAAAGCTGGAATCCAGTGGCGGGGGATAGAGAGGTCTGGATTCTCGGGTCAAGCCTTCAGGCTGAATCAGGCTGAAGCCCGAGAATGACATTAATAAAGAGTATCAGATATTATTTTAATTTTGAACCTGAGTCTGTTGATGAAGTAGAGGAGGTGAATCGCCATGCCATTCAAAGTCAGAGCCAAATTGATCGCCTTTCTCGGTGATGAAGACAAATTTCCCTGTCACTTTGGTTATAAAATCGGTGACGAAATTACCTATGATGGCGAGAAGTTCGAAGGCAGAATCTGCCCGAGCATATTGTTTACCATGATTCCCAAAGTTGAGGCCATGATGCATAGCGGGACTAAACACTTCGACCGTATTATTTATCGGTACCATGGCGGCCACAGTGTTAAGGACCCCAGTATGAAGAAGTATGATGGAATCGGGTTCCGTATGTCGGAGACCCCTCAGTCGGTGGATGGCGTGATTTTCCCCCGGCTCGGCGAGGGATGGGCTTTTGTCTGCGAGGATGCCAGGACCTCGGCCGTCTTTAAAATCGAGCCGGTTGACCTGGCGTCCGGCGGGTACTTCCTTGGTGATTATCGAAGGCAGATGAGTATCTTGGAAAAAATCAAGGCGGAGCCCGGCTTAACTGTAAATGATATTCTAAGTAAGTATAATGACTTCGAACGGAATGTAGTCTATCCCAAGCTCAGTCCCGCTCTGGTGGAAATTTTGCTGGATGAGATGGCTACCGTCGGTTATATTGAATTGAAAGACGGGAAGGCTTATCCCGGCCACCGCCGGAAATAAAGAGCCAGTATCTAAATATTAGAAGGGAAGCTTATCCGCCTCCCTTTTTTGTTTGTTTTGGTTAATATGGAGTGATGGAGGAAGGCAATGGATGAAATATCAATCGCCCCATGTGGTATGAATTGTGGGATATGCAGCAGCTACCTTGCTTGGAAAAGCGATGTAAAAAGCAAGGAAATCAGGATGCCCTATTGCATCGGGTGCCGACCCAGAAATAAGCAATGCGCCTTCCTTAAAAAGCGGTGCGAAACGCTGCTTAACGGGAGAGTGGAGTATTGCTTCGAGTGTGAAAGCTATCCATGCGAACGTTTGAGGCATATCGATAAACGGTACTTTCTATCGCAGTTCCGGATGAGCATGATTGAAAACCTTGAATACATTAAGCAGAATGGCATGGAGAAGTTTTTAGAAAAGGAAGAGGAAAAGTGGAAATGCCCCGATTGCGGAGGGGTGATATGCTGCCATAATGGCATCTGCTTCAGCTGCGGGCTGGAGAAGCTGAGGAACAAGAAGAATAAACACAGGTGGACTGATGACTAACGGTCTTTAGCTCTGCTATAATTTTCTGTATACAAACACCTATTTTTACGAGAGGATAAGAATGGATAAAAAGCTTAAAGTTGGTGTCATTGGCGCTACCGGCATGATAGGCCAGAATTATCTCAGGCTGCTCAGCCGCCATCCGTGGTTTGAGGTCGCGTATCTGGCGGCTTCTCCGAATTCTGCCGGAAAAAAATATACCGACGCTGTGGCTGGCCGCTGGCACATGAAAGAAGGTATTCCGGATGAGTTCCGGGATATTGTCGTTGAGGATGCTAGTAATGTTTCTAAAGCTATCGGCAAGTGCCGCCTGGTATTTTCGGCGGTGGAGATGGACAAAAAGGCCATTATGGCCCTGGAGGAAGAGTATGTCGGCAGGGGGTTTGCCGTCGTCTCTAATAACTCGGCTCATCGTAATACCGAGGATGTACCGGTGATGGTCCCGGAAATAAATCACAGTCACCTCGATATTATCCCGCAGCAACAGAAGAAGCACGGCTGGAAACAGGGATTCATCGTCGTCAAGCCCAACTGCAGTATCCAGAGCTTTATGCTGCCGCTCTATGCTTTAATTAAGGCGGGTTATCCTGTTGACAGTATGATAGTCACCACCCTGCAGGCGGTATCCGGCGCCGGCTATCCCGGCCCGGCCTCGATTGACATGATAGATAATGTCCTTCCCTATATTTCCGGCGAGGAAGAGAAATCTGAAGTGGAACCGGCGAAAATACTGGGCAGGATAGAGGGCGGACGAGTTGTCCCGGACGAAAGCATCAGGATTTCCGCCCACTGCAATCGTGTCGCCGTTTCCGATGGGCATATCGCCTGTGTCAGCCTTAAATTTTCCGGTAAGAAGCCGGAAATAGATGAAGTTATCGGCATCTGGCGGAATTTCACGTCGCTGCCGCAGGAGCTTAAGCTACCCTCGGCTCCCGTACCGCCGATTATCTACCGTGATGAGATAGACCGCCCCCAGCCTCGTAAAGACCGGGATGCCAGTGGGGGTATGGTGGTAACCGTAGGCAGGCTCAGGAAGTGCAATGTCTTTGATTACCGCTTCGTCGGTCTGCACCACAATACGGTCAGAGGTGCTGCCGGTGGTTCCATCCTGACAGCGGAGCTTTTAATGGCAAGGGGGTTCCTCAAGTAAGCTAATAAACGGCGCTTTCTACTGGATGATAAATTAGGGGCTTCTCAAAAAGAAGCCCCTTCTTATTTTTGCTCCCAGAGTTGCCTTCGAACCGGCAGTCTCTATTTATCAAAGGTTTATATCACCTTATCAAAGCTTTACGACACCTTTATGGGATTTTTATGTTTATTACGTGATTCTTAATGATATCCTGCTACATTAGAAATAAGCAATCGGTATCGATGAAAGAAATTTATCCCCAGATTCAGGAGGTAAGGAATAATGGTAGAAATTAGATTTGGTGACCAGTATGAGGTGGTTGACCTGGCCGGGCAAACCGTAAGTGAGGTTCGCGAGCAGTTTAAAGCCGAGTTCGGCATTCCGGATAAAGCCAGAGCCAAGCTGAATGGCAGGAAAGTCAGGATGACCGCTGAGGATGATTGGCTAATCAATGATGATGATAGGCTCTCTTTTACCGTAGAAAAATCAAGAGCTCCTTTCCTTGTTGGTGCTCTGCTCCTGGCACTGACCCTCACGGGTGGTGTGTTCGCCTTCGGTTTTATCAATGGCAACACTACTCTTAACGCGTCTGTAGCTAATGCCAACTTCGCCGACGTCTCGGTGAACACGACAGGTATCAGCTCGCTTAGCTGGAACGGGTACGGGTTCTTCAAAAGTGCCATCCCGGTTAGCGGCAATGGCACACCGATATTTAACATCGACACCGTCACCTCGGGCTATACGGGCGACCTGGTGGTTTCTGTCACCCTCGGCAATTCCGACCAACTGGCTAAGGTTTATCGTGTACTGGCTCTGCGGCTCGGTATGTCCTACCCCAACGGTAACCCGATGGATATCAACGAGGACAATACGGCGAATGCCACCACTGACTGGGTCATGCTCACCCTGGATAATGGCACGGTCTCTATGTTCCCGAAAGGCACCGCCAATGTAACTACCGTCAGGGTAAAGGGCGGCTTCTATATTACTAATGTGAAGCCATTTGGAGCCTGGGGCGGTTCTGCGTCCCCGCAGCTATTCTGCGAGGTTGCCCAGAGGTAATCAGCTATAAATTAAGTTTATGTGAAAAACGAGGGGCTTCTTAAAAAGAAGCCCCTTCTTATTTGTTTTCTGTCTCCCCGAAGTTGTACTCGAACAGGAGCTGGTGAAATAAGCCGGGAGGGCTTCTTAACTGAAGCCCCTTGCTAACTTCTAATTGGCTTTCCTTATATTATATGAGAAAGATGTAAATTACTAATATTTAGATTGAATAGCCAAACTAACGATTTTTAACTTTCGGTCTCTTTTTTCAAGTTTAACGGGCTCTCAAAATTATGTTTTATTAACCATTCTTTGTATCCGTCTAACGATGGCTCACCCATGTTCATCACGTATTCAACTCCAACAATAGCAACGACTGAATATAGCTCATAGGATTTTGTATATAAAAGAGTGCATTCATGTAGTATTTCATATGTTTGAGTACCTTCAATAAAGCGTTTTCCTTCAGGATAGATAATGCGCATGTTGTATGGCCAGAATTTTGGAGATGATCCAATACGAGCATAATTTCTTATATCATTTAGCTCGACCTTATCAATTACTTCGTCTAGATCTAAATTATTCTTTAAAAAACGTAATGCAAGTAATTCGAGGGAAACTTTGGCAAGAAAACGTGACATCAGTAGCTCGTCGGGTTTATCTATAATTGGATCTATTATTTTAAATCGTTTGGATTTCTCCATTAGATGTATCAATTTTGTTGAATCTCTCTCACGAGTTGTGAAAATAGATGCACCATCTTTACCACTCATCATTTCAATCGGAATAAAACCAGGTAGAACAAATCCTGTATTCGTGGGAATCCTATCTTTCTTGCTAAATATGGAGTTTCGAGATCTAATTTGGCGGAAATATAGTGAATCTAACAATGGTTTTTCAACTTTTAGCCCGAAGTATGCGTTGCAGCTATCACAGACAACACCATTAGTTAATACATGTTCCTGATTTCCGAGACACTCAGGAATAATATGTTCAACTGTTTGTGATTTACTAGAGTCGTGTTTGCAGAAAATACAGCGCATAGAATAATTATAAAACTTATTGAAAATTATTTAAAGATGTGAAGACTATATAGAGGAAGTTAATCGTACCGAATTATCTGGCTCCCCGACAAGGATTCGAACCTTGAACCTAGCGGTTAACAGCCGCCCGCTCTACCGTTGAGCTATCGGGGAAAGCAGCACGTAATCCTAGTTATTATCGCTTTTTCACACTTTCAAGTCAAGCATAGGTTTGATTCGGTTTCGGGTGTTTCGTCCACCTAAACTCTCCCCCTTTATCCCCCTCTCAAACCCGTAAGATAGGACGATATCGAAAGTAAGTTTGTTTGAAAGGGGGAGAGAATTCGAGAGGGGGCAAAGCCCCCTCTCTCTTAAATTCCCCTCTACAGCCAAAATGAACTCTGGTTTGGTAAACTGCCCCAGGCTGGAGAGGGGGCAAGGGTGAGGCAAAGCTATCAGCCAAATGTAAATAGAACCTGCGTATACTGCGCTCGGATTTCAAAGCTGTTATAATATAAATAGTAATGTAATGATACTTATAGGGAGTCCGTTAAGTGCCGTTAAGTGATAGAGACTATATGAAGCCTTCTCCTCCCCCAAGAAGGCGAATCTTTACAGGTGCAGGTAATGTTGGTTCCAATCTGAGTTCTCTATGGGTATTAATAGGGATAAACTTGGTTTTATTTGTCGCCACTATAATAAGCGATAACGTGGTTTTTCAACTGGGTCTGGTGCCATCGCTTTTCACAGAAAGACCCTGGACGATAATAACCAACATGTTCGTACACGCCGGATTCTGGCACATCTTCGGCAACATGCTGACCCTCTTTTATTTCGGCAGGGCTTTGTTACAGCTGGTAGGGCAGAACAGGTTTTTACTGCTCTATTTCGGCGGCGGCATACTGGGCAATATTCTCTACATCTGGCTGGGGGCGCCTCAATCTATAGCTATCGGTGCCTCCGGGGCTGTCTACGCTATTGCGGGAGCCCTGGCTATCATGATACCCAGAGTGAGGGTTTTCGCGTACTTTTTTATCCCCATGCCCCTCTGGCTTCTGGTCCTTGTTTTCTTCGTCCTCTGGTCTTTTATACCCGGCGTCGCCTGGCAGGCTCATATCGGCGGCCTAGTGGCTGGCCTTATCGCCGGCTTTTTCTTCAGGAGAAGGACACGCTATGTCTATTAGCGTTAGCGTACTCGCACTGAACGTACGTTCAGCTTGACTTTTACGCTCACCGTTCTTATAATACTTAAGTTGCCTGTTTATTAGTGTGAGTTACCGTTGAGTTAAGTGCCCGAGTGGCGTAATTGTAGCGCCACCGATTTGTAATCGGTAGGTTGAAGGGTTCGAATCCTTCCTCGGGCTGGGTTTGCCGCGGTAGGTCATAATGGAGGGGTGCCGGAGCGGCCAATCGGAGCAGACTGTAAATCTGCCGGCCTAAGGCCTACGCAGGTTCGAATCCTGCCCCCTCCACCATGGTGTAACTCCAATAAATTAATATTGGTATAGACAAATAGTTATAAAAATCTGTATAATTAAAACGACGCCCACCTAGCTCAGTCGGTAGAGCACATTCTTGGTAAGAATGGGGTCATCGGTTCGAATCCGATGGTGGGCTCGGAATTAAGGGAGGATGAAATGGCTAAGCAGAAATTCGATAGGTCAAAACCGCATGTTAACGTGGGCACGATTGGTCACGTAGACCACGGTAAAACGACGCTGACCGCGGCGATAACGCTGGTATTATCCAAGCAGGGCAAGACGCAGTTCCGGCCTTTCGATAGCATCGATAACGCCCCGGAAGAAAAGGCGAGAGGCATGACCATCGCCATCCAGCACGTCGAGTACGAAACGGAAAAGCGGCATTACGCCCACATCGACTGCCCCGGACATGCCGACTTTATTAAAAATATGATTACCGGCGCCGCCCAGATGGATGGCGCTATACTGGTAGTGAGTGCTCCGGACGGCCCCATGCCGCAGACTAGGGAGCATGTCCTGCTGGCGCGCCAGGTGCTCGTTCCTTACATCGTCGTCGCCCTGAACAAGGTCGATGCGATGGAAGACGAGGAACTGCTGGAGCTGGTGGAAGTGGAAGTAAGGGAGCTGCTGACCAAGTACGAGTTCCCGGGCGATAAGACACCAGTCGTGCGTGTCAGCGCTCTCAAGGCGCTGGAGTGTGGCTGTGGCAAGAAAGAATGCAAGTGGTGCGGTCCCATCCTCAAGCTGATGGATGCCGTCGATAGCTTTATACCGGTGCCCCAGCGTGCCAAAGACCTGCCCTTCCTCATGCACGTGGAAGACGTTTTCAGCATCAAGGGGCGAGGCACCGTACCCACCGGCAGGGTTGAGCGCGGCACGATAAAAACGGGTGACGAGGTGGATATTGTCGGACTACGCCATGAACCGCGCCGGGTCGTTGTGACCGGACTGGAAATGTTCCACAAGACGCTGGACCAGGCCGAGGCGGGCGATGCTGTCGGCGCTTTGCTACGTGGCGTCGAGCGTGAAGACATCGAGCGTGGCATGGTGCTCGCGGCTCCCGGTTCGATTAAGCCGCATACCTATGCCGAGGCCCAGGTATACGTCCTGACCAAGGATGAAGGCGGTCGCCATACCCCCTTCTTTAACGGCTACAAACCCCAGTTCTACATCCGGACGACGGATGTTACCGGCAGCATCGAACTGCCGGAAGGGGTGGAAATGGTCATGCCCGGCGATAACATCACTATGAAAATCAAGCTGATTTATCCCGTAGCCCTGGAGAAAGGTCTGCGTTTCGCTATACGTGAAGGAGGTAGAACGGTAGGTGCCGGCGCCATCGCCAGCATCATCGAATAATCATGGCCAAGAAAACTGATGCCAGGGGTATAATTTACCTTGCCTGCACCGAGTGCAAGGAGCGGAACTACACGACCACTAAAAACAGGAAAAACGATTCGCAGCGCCTGGAGTTGAATAAGTATTGCCCCCGCTGCCGCATGCATCGGCTCCACAGGGAGACAAAGTAGAGCGGCACTGCCGTTAAGTTGGGAAGTTACCGGAGATGACGCAACCGACCGCAACCAAACCGAGAGGTTTTAGACTTCTTAATTATATCAGTGAAATTGTCAATGAGCTGAAAAAGGTTGTCTGGCTCACGCGGAGGGAAATTATGTACTTAACGGTACTGGTACTTATTGTTACCATTGTTGCGGGTATTATTCTGGGGGCTCTTGATTTTGGATTCTCCGAATTCGTCAGCAGGATTTTCGTGGGTAAATAATAGCTTGGCCCTAGGATTGAATCAGGGTCGTTTGATGTATAGGACGGTCAGGGCTTTTTCCATAAGTTTAACAAGTGAGGGTATCTGTGGCGGAAAATGACAAGCTTTGGTACGTAATTCATACCTATTCGGGGCATGAAGAACGTGTCAAGAAGAATCTGGCGCAGCGTATTAAGTTCATGGACACCGGGACTGAAATCGCCCAGGTGGTGATACCCACCGAGGATGAAATAGAGGTCAAGGGCGGGCGGCGGCGCACGGTGACCCGGAAGATACTACCCGGTTATGTCCTCGTCCAGATGAAGATGGACGAAAACAGCTGGAGCGTCGTGCGCAATACTCCGGGTGTCACCGGTTTTGTCGGCAGCGGTAATACGCCGACGCCGCTGCAGGAAAAGGAAGTAAGCGAAATCTTGAAGCAGATGTCCGCCGAGGCTCCCAAGGTCAAGGTCGGCTTCCGCAAGGGACAGAGTGTCCGCGTCACCGATGGCCCCTTTATCGATTTTGTGGGTGTCGTCGATGAAATCAACATGGAAAAAGGCAAAGTCAAGGTGCTTCTCTCCTTATTCGGTCAGGAAACGCCGGTGGAACTTGACTTTTTACAGATAGATAAATTGTAATTTTTCTGGAGAAGCGAGATGGCAAAAAAGGTAAAAGCAGTCATTAAACTACAGATTCCGGCCGGACAGGCTAATCCGGCGCCGCCGGTTGGCCCGGCTTTAGGCCAGCACGGAATCAATATCATGGGCTTCTGCAAGGAATATAATGAGCGGACAGCCAACCAGGCTGGTTCCATCATACCCGTGGAAATAACCGTATACGAGGATAGGAGCTTCATTTTCGTCACCAGGACGCCGCCGGCATCTGATTTGTTAAAGAAAGCCCTGGGAATGGAAAAAGCGGGCGGTCGCGCCGGACATGATGTCGCCGGGACCATTTCTAGGCAGAAGCTCCGTGAAATTGCCGAGCTTAAAGCGAAAGATTTGAATGTTAAGAGCATTGAGGCCGCCGAGCGGACCATTGAAGGAACCGCCCGGAGTATGGGCATAAAGGTGGAGTAATATGGTACAACACGGTAAGAAATATCGGGAAGCCGCTGCTAAGATTGATAAGACCGTAGCCTATCAGCCGGAGGAAGCCATCGGGCTGGTTAAAAAATCAGCCCCCGCCAAGTTCGATGAGACCGTTGAGCTTCATCTGCGCATGGGCCTCGACCCGCGTAACGCCGCCCAGCAGTTGAGGGGCGTAGCGCTGCTGCCTCACGGACTGGGCAAGAAAGTGCGCGTGCTCGTTTTTGCTCAGGGAGAGGCGGAAAGGGTGGCCACCACCGCCGGGGCTGACTTTGTCGGCGGGGATGACCTTATCAAGAAAGTAGGGGAAGGCTGGGTTGATTTCGATACGGCTATCGCTGTGCCGGAGATGATGGGTAGGGTGGGTAAACTGGGTAAAATCCTGGGCAGGAAAGGATTAATGCCCAATCCCAAGTCCGGGACGGTTGTCGCCATGAATGATTTACCTAGGGTAATCGAGGATGCCCGCAAGGGCAGGGTGGAATATAAACTGGATAGGACGGCCATTATCCATGTGCCTCTGGGCAAGGTCAGTTTTGAAGAAAAAATGCTGGTGGACAATCTCACGGCCATAATGGAAGCGGTGGTTAAGGCCAAGCCCAGTGGCAGCAAAGGCCAGTATGTCAAGAGTGCTTATGTTACCACCACCATGGGACCGAGTGTCAAACTCGACCTTTCGTCCGCCATGGCTTTAAGCGCTGCCTGATTGAATTAGTTTGCTTAACGTAGTTAAAGAGGGGCTAACGCCCCTCTTCCTTTTAGTATACCTGTCATTCTTAGCGCTAGTTGAATTGCCTGCACGCCAGAGCTTTAGCGTAGGCGTGTCACTCCAGCGCAGGCTTCAGCCCGAGGGCTGGAATCCAGTTACCCCTCTTCCTTTTTCCCCACCTCTCCTTGTCATTGCGAGACCATTGACGACGAAGTCGGAAAGGCGAAGCAATCCCTGTGATTGGCTTGAACGATGCTTAGGCTTGCCATACTGCGTTCGCAATGACGAATCGTTTTTAAACACCCTCATGTCAAATGTCTTTACACCACCCAATAGCTGTGTTATAATAAATCGTTAACAATTGAATAGAGAGTCCCTAGACAGCGGGTGCCCCGATTTTATCGGGACTTAATTAAGTGCCTGCCGAGGATGAAATGAAACTGGATTAATTCTGGTTTTCAGGTCCTTGTGCTTCAGGCACAGGGACTTTTTATTTACATAAAGTGGATATATCAAGATTATAGCAGCTTTCCGGGAGGTATGAGCCATGGCGACAGAAAAGAAAGTGAAGATTGTCGAAAGCCTGCAGGAGACATTCTCCAGGTGCAATATCGGCATACTGACCGACTATCGTGGACTGAAGACGTCTGAGATAAACGATTTACGTCGTAAATTGAGAGAAGCCAATGTCGAGTATAAGGTAGTAAAGAACTCGCTGGCGCAGATTGCCGCGAAAAATGCCGGCATGGAGCAGGTGGTAGGTTCCCTCGAAGGCCCGATGGCGGTGGCTTTCGGTCATGGAGATGTAACTCAGGCAGTTAAAGCCCTTTCCGACTATATACGCGCCACCAAGTCAATCCTGAGTATCAAAGGGGGCTTTTTACCGGATAGAGTCTTGAGTGTTAAAGACCTGGAGACACTGGCCAGGTTGCCTTCGAGAGATGTGCTGATAAGCAAAGTAATTAGCGGGATGCAGAGTCCTATCTACGGACTGGTAAATGTGCTTGCGGGCCCTATCAGGGGTATCATGGGGGTGCTGCAGGCTAGAATTAAACAACTGGAGGGAGCTTAAAATGGCAGATGAAGTAAAGAAAGAAGAGACCAAAGCGGAAGAGCCTGCGGCGGAAAAGGAAGAGACCAAAAAGCCCAAGGCATCCAGGGCCGAGAAGTCGAAGAAGCCGGGCGCGATAGACGAAATCATGACCGCTATCAAGAGCATGTCCGTTCTTGAGCTGGCGGAGCTGGTAAAGGCTTTAGAAACCGAGTTCGGTGTCAGTGCCGCGGCCCCGGTCGCCGTAGCTGCAGCCGCCGCACCGGCGGAAGCCGCGCCGGCCGCCGAGGAAAAAACAGAATTTACCGTAGTTCTCAAGACAATCGGCGCTAATAAGATTAACGTTATCAAGGCCGTCCGCGAATTGACCAGCCTGGGCTTGAAGGAATCCAAAGACCTCGTGGAAGCTGCGCCCAAGCCGGTTAAAGAAAATATCAGCAAGGAAGAGGCAGCCACCGCCAAACAGAAACTGGAAGCTGCCGGTGCCACTGTCGAGGTAAAATAGACAGTTTAAAAATGCATCGTAAGTCATTCTGACCCCGATGCAATCGGGGGAAGAATCCGTTTTCTTTACGAAGGGGACGGATTCTTCGGTCGTCATTCAGCTGAATCCTTCCGAAGAAGGACTCGGAATGACATTAAAAGAAATTCTCATTAAGCTCTATTGAAAACTCCCTGTAAATAACATATAGTTATCACAGATACTCCACATCAAGGATTCGGCTTTGCTATGCCTCAAGGAAACTGGTTTATACTGGTGATTGTGGGTGTGGTCTTCGTAATCCTGGGTATTATCGGGATTATCTGGGGCATACGTGAAGAAAAGCGCCTGTTTGAAAAACTGGCAGCACAACATGACCTCAGAGAATTTACCTTACGTCATGTGGAGAGTCCTCAACCGGGGGCTTTGAGACTGGGGGGGTGGATTGCCATCGCCCTAGGCGTGTTGATGGTTGTGGTGGGTCTTATCTTCTGGTACACCGGCTGGCCTCTGGATTAACTAATTATCAGGGCAAAGTCAGAAGAAGGGTTCACCCAGAAATGTTTCACCCTGAAGTAGTGAGGTGAACAGATAATCTCGTTACCGGCTTAACCGCTGAATAATATCCCCCCGGCTGTCATAAATAACAACCTCTAGCGGCATCTTACCGGGGAGGTTGTGGGTGGCGCAGGCCATGCAGGGGTCGTAGGCGCGGAACGCCATCTCCACCATATTCAATAGTCCTTCCGATACCGTCTGGCCCTTTTTAATTAGACCCTGGGCGGCTTTTTTAATGGACATATTCATGGCCGGGTAGTTATGAGCCGTGGCTACAATCAGGTTCACCTTCTGGACGATGCCTTTATCGTCGGTCTTATAGTGATGGATTAAGACACCGCGCGGGGCTTCGACGACGCCCACGCCTTCATCCGGCTTGGCCGTGGGAATGGTCCTGACATTCGGACTGGTTATCTCCTTGTCCTGGCAGAGTT
>Ga0315282_10001320_pt1 | contig 47043 bp, 61 predicted proteins | sample YL17G07_20_MG_FD_203693 | JGI IMG/M metagenome (GOLD analysis project Ga0315282, IMG submission 203693) | Sediment microbial communities from Yellowstone Lake, YNP, Wyoming, USA - YL17G07_20 | ecosystem: Environmental > Aquatic > Freshwater > Lake > Sediment | place: USA: Wyoming | collected...
TCAATCACGCACGCCTGACAAAACTCTTTATGCACATCCAGTCCAATGTATAGCATGGTCTCTCGCCTCGTCGTAGTCTAGCAACCACGATATTGGCGGGGGACCACTTCATCATAACATCCATAGGAACGAAAGGCGATTATGGGTTGGGGGCGCAGGAATTGTCGAGTTCCTCCATTGTCATCAGGGAGCTGGAGAAGAAAGACCGCGAGAGAGCTGCCAAGTTCGTGAGGAGGATGATGAGATGGACCATGAAGACCTATGTGAAAGGGGCCCATTCGAGGGAATCACTCGACCACCACATATCAACTGCAATACGAACGCTTGACGTGGCCCTCAAGGATCCGAACCATTACTGCATAATTGCGGTTAAGGACGGAGAGATAATCGGGATAGCCCTCGGACAAATGCTCGGCGGAGTGGGGCGGATAGACTGGATGTCTGTCGACCCCGAATGCCATCGTCAGGGAGTCGGCAGGAAACTCATGACCGCAGTCGAGAGGCAGATGCACAGGAGAGGGTGTCACAAGATGACGCTCTACGCGTTCAACAGCTATATCCCAGCGCTTGGCCTCTATCTGAAGTGGGGGATGGTCCCGGAGGCGACTCTCAAGGAGCACTTGTGGGGCGACGACTACATCGTGATGAGCAAGTGGCTCGCGAGAAGGAAGCGACCAGAGGCTTGAGCCATTCCGCATTCTTCGACCTTGCGTGACGCTGCATCCGAGAATGAAAATGGCCAGCCATCCAAGCTCACACACGGCTCCCTGCAAACCTATCCATGCATTCTCACGGAATAGCACGCAGTTGGTCCAAGATAAGAGGCCGCTTCGCAATTCCCGAATTGTCTCTCGACGGCACACATAGTGCGAGGGCCCCTTCCACATAGAGGAAGGAAAGGTGGCTCTATGTCCGAAGAGATGACAGATAATGCGATGCTAACTGTCTTATGATGAGCACTCGTCGGTCAATATCGGATGATCCATGCAGCCATTAGTTCAATGAGAAGATTCTCTGAGGATTGAGAATGACATCAATTCCTGTTTGGCGAGGAATTCGGGCTCGGTTGCGCCGCCATTCCAAGTCGAAAAAAGAGCCAAAGTGCGGAAGGTCAAATATGACCGCGTTGGCTTCTAACGATAAGAGTTTTCACAAAACTATTTCGTCGAACCATCGATAATCTCCTGAAATTCATGAACGCAATCGAAACCAAACCACGAGTGGAGAATATTGTGGCTTCGACGCAATTCGCGAAAGAACTTGATTTATGTGTAGTCGCCGAGAAACTCGCAGGATCAGAATACGAGCCTGAAAGATTTCCCGGCCTCATTTACCGGATCAGCGACCCGAAGACTGCAATCCTCCTTTTCAGAAGCGGGAAGGCTAATTGCACTGGCGGCAAGAGTCTAGAAGAAGTCCGAAGAGCAATACGAAAGGTCGCTGAGCTTCTGAATAAGTCAGGCATCCCGGTCAATCCGGATCCCGAGTTCACCGTGCAAAACATGGTCGCAATATACGATATCGGCTGCGCTTTGAATCTGACAAATCTGACAATATCCTTGGGCCTTGAAAACATAGAGTATGAACCAGAGCAATTCCCAGGCCTTGTCTATAGGGTGAGAGAACCCAATGTTGTCTGCCTCTTGTTCGGCTCTGGGAAGATGGTGATCACGGGGGCAAAGAATGAAACGGATATTGGACGAGCTGTAGATAGGGTCGTCCAGACTATCCGCCAATCCGGACTTCTCTGACTCTGCAACGGGAATTCAGATCGATGCAAGATTGGATTCACACCGTTGGGTGGTCATTGAAACAACAAGAAGCTCCTAGCAAGGTAAGCTGAGGAGGTCATGGGGGAACATGTCAATGGGACACAGAATCGTCCTGACGGCCGACAGAACGCTGATGTCGAACTATAACGGAAGCATGTTCATCGGATTTGCCGCATGCTTCCCGAGAGTCTTGTCCAAGCGACTCTACACGAGATTGTTCTGTCCGGCGCAACCTCGGCGGGAAGGAAGGGCCTAGATCGAGCCCTTTCTGTGGGCGTAATCGGTTCACCGTCGTTGTTCGTAATCTCGTCACCTCTGTAGCCCGTGGTGCGGGCGGATAGGGGTTTGGGCAAGGGGTTTGCGGGGACAGCAGAGGCAGGGTTCGTCAGAAATGAGATGATCAGAAGTCATTCCCTAGGGAGGGAACGGATGCCTACCGACTGCATTTCCTGCCATGATTGGTACAATCGACAGTCCACAATGATAAAAATTGCGCGGATGATTAGTAAAGAACTAGATATCGCGATTTTTCAATTATGTGTATAGAAAACCAATGAAAAATCCGGTTGTCTTGATAGCGGGGACGGCTATGTTTAAGTACAGTTAGGGTGCTTTTCACTAGACGGTCCAGTCGACCGTCGGGTTATATCGGGAAGGGATTGAGGAATGGCTCCCCGGGCTCCGTCGAAGAGATATCATGCACCATCGCCGCCGCTTTCTCGAAGAAGCTACGTCGAGCAGGTCGAGTCCGCCGAGGTCAAGAGATCGCGCAAGGCCGCGATCCTGCAGCTCAAGATGGGCAGGCTCGCGCACATCATAGGCATAGCGTCCGGCCTCGCACTAGCCCTGACCGCACTCATCGCGTACGGCCTGGTCAACTGGGACTTCCTTCGCAACGGTCCGGAATTCCTCACTGTCCTGAAGTGGATGATCCCACTGGTCGCAGGGGTCGTGGTCTCCGTCGTGGCACTCATGATAAAATGGGAGCCGTATCTCACGGACAGAAGAGATGCGCACTTCATCATGAGCATAGCCGCAATCGTGGTGCCCTCGTTGCTCATCGCGCTGATAGTCCTCGACGAGCTCGGCTACGTGACCCTCGGACGACCAGATTGGCTATACTCGGCGTCGCTGTTGGGGATCAGCCTCGCGCTGATCTCGCTCGCGATGACCTGGGAGGGGACCAGCCGACGCAGGACGATAAGCATCGTCTCGGCGCTGTTTCCTCCCGTTCTATTGTTCTTTCCAGTGCTCATCAAGTTCGATCCCCCAGGCGGACCATACATCGTGCTTGCAAGCATATTGCCCATGGCCTATCTCGGCAGCGCTGTAGCGATCCAGCTGAGCGGTTCCATGCTGCACATAATCGCGAGCTCCACCACGGTGCAGCAGCGGGAGGTGCTGAGGGCCAGCGACGGAAAGCTGAAGCAGCAGCTCATCGAGCTTGACAAGAAGCGGCAGGCGCTGATCTACAGAGAGGACGCGCTAAGGTCCAGGGAATCGGACCTCGAGGTCTATGAAAAGAGGCTCCAGGAAGAGCTCGCCTCCATCGACGAGCGGAAGAGCCAGACCGCAGCTAGCGAGTCCGAGATCGAGACGCGCCTGCAGCAGGTGACGAACGAGAGGCAGAAGCTGGCCAAGCAGGCGAGCGAGATAGAGAACCAGCGTGACATGTTCGGCATGAGACAGGCCGAGCTCGACGCCCAGAGTAGCGAGCTCAGCAAGGTGTCGAAGGCTCTCGCGGCGAAGGAAGGCGTCATCGCCGCCCGCGAGAGAGACGCCAACAGGTTGTTGCTTGATGCTCAGTCAAAGGACCGCGACATCAAGAACCGAGTCGCAGAGGTCGAGGCGAACGAGGCCTCCGTGACTACAGTGAGGAAGGAGCTGGAAGATCTCCAAACTGCGCTCTCCGAAAGAGAGAAGCAATTGGGATTGAGGGAGACCCAGCTGGACCTGAAGGGCCTGGAAGTGAAGCTGGCCAAGGAGCAGATCGGCGAGGCTCGCATCGACCAGACCTCCGCGAAGAACCTCGAGCAGCAGCTCCTCGCGAAGCAGCAGGTACTCGGTGAGAAGGAGATCTCACTCAGGGCGATCGAGGACGACATCCGCCAGAAGTCGGAGCGCGCTGCAAGGCTGATAACGAGGGCGGACAAGCAGATGAACGAGCTTGTCGACAAGGAGGGGGCCATCCTGACCCGTGAGAAGGAGCTCGCGGAGAAGGAGGCTGACCTGAGGGCCGCCGCCGAGGGGTTGAACTCACAGCTGGAGGAGGTCTCAAGGTCGAAGGCGGCCTTCAGCAGCAAGGAGAAACAATATCAGGAGTTTGCAGTCAACACGCGCACGAAGCAGTCCACGCTCGAAGCGCGCGAAGAGGAGATCACGAGGAAGATGGCAGCCCTCGAGAAGAGGGAGCAGAAGATCAAGGAGCTCAACGATGGGCTCACTGCCGAGAAGGATCGCATGAACACCCGGTTGCGCTCGCTCCTGGAGAAGGAGAAGGATCTCCAGGCCCAGGAGGCCGAGGTCGGGTTACGTCAGGCGGAGCTCAAGGCGATGGAGCGCGATATCCTCGAGAGCGTGGACGAAGTGGAGGAAGTCAGGGCGGAGACCGAGGCCCCGGAGGAGGACGAACGCGCCAAGACCCTCGAGTACCGCGAGAAGAGATTGATGGAGCACGAGCAGGAGATGAAGTCCAGGTTCTATCAGCGCGAGAAGGACCTGGAGAAGAAGGAGCAGTTCCTTCGCGTCCACCTGGCCGAGGACCTCGAGGGGAGGGAGGAGGCGGTCGAGGAAGAGTATGCCGAGGAGAAGGTCAAGACCGGGATCGAGCGGCTGGACGATCTTCTCATGGGCGGTATGCCCTTCGGCTCGACAGTGCTCTTCGTCGGTCCGCCGTTCATAGGAAAGGAGGTGGCGATGTTGCTCTTCCTTGCGGAAGGGTTGAGGAAGGGCGTGCCAGCGATCGTGATCACCACATCGCATCCGCCCTCCGAGATATCGAAGGAGATCGCACCGATCCTCCCGACGTTCATGGAGCTGCAGCAGCTCGGCATGGTCCGCTGGATTGATGCGTCGGGAATCCAGGACCCGCAGGCCGACAGCGACCCAAGCGTGATCAGGGTGGCAGGCCCAGGGGACTTCGACGGCATCACGGGTGCGCTCGATAAGTGCGTCAAAGACTTCCAGAGGCAAAAGCAGCCGTACTTCCGCCTAGCATATATGTCGCTCTCACTTAGCATGACCCAGTCGAACGAGAAGGAGGCATTCCAGTTCGTGCAGACCGTCGCTGCCAAGGTCAAGCAGGCCAAGGCAGTCTCTCTGTTCGCCATTGAAAGGGGCATGCACACCGAGCAACAACTCGAGTCGGTGCAGCACCTCATGACGGGTTCGGTCCAGTTCAAGACGGACATGCACAAGACCCTTCTCAGCGTCCAAGGGATAGGCGAAGCACAGACGAGAGACTGGGTAGAGTACAAGCACACGACCAAGGCACTGATGATCGGAGCATTTTCGCTCGAGCGCATAAGATGATAAATACAGCTGTGCCCGTCTCCTCGATCCGCGAAGGTAACATCAGATGATCCAGCTGGGCAACGGCATCTTGCTGGAAATGGACGGATGCAGGTTCAGGTTCGATCCCAAGAGGGTCCAGGCAGACGAGGTCAGCATGATCTCTCACGCGCACATGGACCACCTACCGACATCCTTCAAGCGACTGGCCGCCATCTGTTCTCCCGTCACGCGGGATTTCGTCGAGGCAAGAAGGAAGAAGTCCATCGAAGCATGCTCTGATCCGCGCGTGAAGATGCTGGAGGCAGGGCACATCGCAGGCTCCAACATGTTCCTCGTCGACGGGGAGAAGAAGGTGCTGTACACGGGTGATTTCTGCACGAGGGAGAAAGAGCACACGCGGGCCGCCTCACCCCAGATATGTGATGTCCTGATCATGGAAGCCACCTACGGCAAGCCGCGATATGTCTTCCCGGCACACGGGGAGGTCATGTCGATGGCGCGAGATTGGCTGAGCGACATCCTCCGGAGAGATGGCACGGCCATTCTGTTCGCATATCCTCTGGGCAAATCGCAGGAGCTGACTGCCACGCTCAGGGACATGCCATTGGTGCTCCATCAGGCGATAGCCGAGAACAACCGGATCCTCATGAGGCACGGATACGATCTCCCTGATACGGAGTTCGTCTCACCTGATCCCCCCTTCGTCTACATCACCTCAGGCCAAGGGAAGGATGCGCCCAGAGTGGAATCCCTGAGGAAGCATGGTGCTAAGACCGCGGCATTCTCCGGCTGGGCCCTGGACAGGAGCTTCAATCACCAGATGCGCGTGGACGAGGCATTCGCGATCTCCGACCATTGCGGCTACGACGAGCTCCTCGAATTCGCACGCAGGTGCCGGCCGGAGGAGATCTTCACGACGCACGGTTTCGCGAGGGAGCTGGCGGTGCAGATCAAGAAGACATTGGGAATGAACGCTCAACCCATGGTCGCCAGGCAGAGGACGCTGGATCATTTCTGTTGAGGGGCGCCCTTCGAGCTGGTCCACGAGCGAGGGTAGGTCCCCGGGGCCATCAGGCCCCTGTAGACGTCGATCGCTATCCCCTCCGATCTCTTCATGACCTCTCCGGAGTCCATCAGCATCCTTCCCAAGCCGACGCCTTCCCCTGCGAGTGTCATGACCGCCACCACATCGCCCTTCTTCAGTCCCTCATCTATCGCGACTATTCCAGGCATGGCGAGGTCCGCCCCGTGGCAGATCGCGTCGACCGTCGAGTCCTTGATCTGCACCTTCGGGATGTGAGCCAGGAGGATCTCCTTCGGGTGCAGCATCTTCCTCAGCGGCGCGCTGTTCCCAGTCCGATGTTCCTCCATCGCGTCCCTGAGGTCATGGAGCGTCACGGCGTAGTCCTCCGTGAGGATCCCCCCTCTGGTCCTCCTGAGGTCCTGAAGGTGAGCCCCGATTGCCATGGCATCCCCGATGTCGACCGCCAAGCTGCGGATGTAGGTCCCCGCGTCGCAGTCCACCCGGAACAAGACATCCCTATCGGATACCTCCAGGATCTCGAGGCGGTGTATGCGCCTGGTCCTCATCTCGCGTTTCACGGCCGACTTCATCGGGGGGGTCTGATAGATCTCGTCCACGAACTCCTTGGACACCTCGTCAAGGCGCTTGCGGTCGATGTTCCCGTGCATCCTCATGACCCCGACATAGGCCTTCGTGCCGACGTGCAGGGCATCCATCGCGCGCACGGCGTTCCCGAGTCCCACGGGTAGGACCCCCGTGGCCCTCGGGTCGAGGGTCCCGCCGTGAGCTGCCTTCGATGCACCGACGATGTTCTGGACCCAGCTTGTCACCTGATGCGAAGTGGGGCCCGAGGGTTTGTCTATGACGATCACGCCGCCTTTGAGCAGCTCCGCGACGGACCTCTTCTCGGGGTCCCTGCCAAGGGCGGAGCTAATGGACCGCTTTGACTTGATCAGCATCTTCTGCATCAATCTTCCTCGCATTCTCCACGATTATGTTCGCAACCTTGTCGGCGGTGAGATCCGAGGAGTCCACCCAAAGGTCGTAGATCGCTCTGTCGCATGGGTCGATCCCGTAGTATGCGATGTAGCGTTTCTTCTCGGACCTCTCCCTGGTCTGCATCTCCCTGAGCACCAGGTCGATCTCCTTCCCTTCGCGTTTCGCTATCCGATCAGCCCTCACATGCTCCGAGGCGGCGACATAGACCGCGAATACAGGCACATTGTGGCTCTTCAGGATTGGCCCGGTCATCCTCCCTTCTATGACGATGTCCTCCCGGGCCTTGGCCATCTCGAGCATGCGCTCGTCCAGTTCCCGGTCGATCGTCTCGTCCTCCTCCGCCAGCCGCCCGAAGGTCTCGAGGTCCACCTTGCGCTCCAGGGCCATCTGTCTGAAGATCTGACCTACGACCACGAAATCGTACTCGAGCCTATTGGCGACAAGCATGCAGATGGTCGTCTTGCCGCTTCCCGGGGGGCCTGAGATAGATATCCTCATCGCACCATCACCCCTTCTAGAGGTTCGTCCTTGGTGCGGGTACGAACTCGCCGCCCTCGATGTTCTTGAGCCTCTTGGAGAAGCTGAAGTACTTCAGGACCCTCGTGAGGACCTGGCTGAACGGCAATGTCAGCAGGGAGTACAGCAGCACCCAGTTCGGCAGGATGTTGGATCCCTTCATGTCCGTATTCAACGCCCAGGGCACCGAGATGATGGTCGACGTGGTGGACGAGACGGTTATGTAGATGAAGTTCGCGAGCCAAGCGAATATGGGTATGACCACGAGCATCGTCACGGGCATCAGCTTCATCTGTGTTCCCGATGCCTTGAAGGTCTGCGCCATGATCTGCGGCTGGAGCTCCGTGAGCTTCTTCAGCTTGTAGGTGTTGTTGCTCGTCCTCGCTTCCCTCAGCTCCTTCTGAAACGCGGAGGAGATCCTCTGGTTCCTGGCCATGCCCACCCAATCGACGAAGAAGTGTCTCACGGCGATCGAGAAGAAGCTCATGAGCAGACCAGTGAACAGCAGCGTGAGCGCTGGCTCGTGTCCGTTGAATCCTACCAGCGGGTCGAGACCGACCCCGACGGCCTTGCCCAGCGCTTGTCGCAGGTTGTTGTCGAACATCACGAACATGGCGACGATGAGGGCCATCATAACGACGAGTTGGTTGCCCATGTCGGGAGCCGGCAGCCTCTGCCCCCCTGCGGACGGCGCTTTGGGACTAGCCATCCGGCTATTCGCCTCCGAAGAAGCCTCTTAGCACCGGGTGCATCTCCATCATCTGCTCCCTGCCGATGGCATCGTACAGCTGGATCATTATGCCGACGCTCAGCAGAACGCCCGTGCCAGACGCGTTGCCCACAGTTCCGATCAGGTCGGCCCCCGCAGCGAGGGCCCCGACGGTCGCACCCGAGATCACCGTGACCACAGGGATGTACCTTTCGAGGACCCTCTTGAGGACCCTCGGATCCCTCCTGAATCCGGGGATCTGCATGCCGCTGGATTCTATCTGTCCGGCGACCGCTTCCGGACCCATGTTCGTCGTCTCTATCCAGAACTTGGCGAACATGACGGAGCCTATGACCATCACCGAGACGTAGACGATGACGTGCATGCCGATCTGGAGCCTGGATTTGTCGAGCCCCGTGGCATGAAGATACTGGTTGCTGAGTAGGGGCAAGAGCCACTCTCCCACCCCGTTTACGTTCGACAGGTAGTACGCCAGACCTCCTGATGGCCTGCTCGCTCCTGCCGCGTAGTACCCCAGGAGATTGCTGTGTCCCAGCAGTGGCACGTTCTGGAACGAAGGGTGGTTGTAGAATAGCATGGAGAACATGCTGACGTTCGCCAGCAGGGCGGCCATCAGTATGACGGGGATGTTCGATGCGTAGATCAGCTTGATCGGATACCTGCCCCGGGCGCCTCTCGCTCCCCCGTGGGCCAGCGGCAGCTCGATCCTGCTGGATTCCGTGTAGCAGACGAACAGGAAGATGACTATCGTCCCTATGAGAGCGACCATGGGGTTGGGCTGCGCTAGGAAGATGCGCTCATAGCCGCCATTCGCCAGTTGCGGCGCGGACATGTGCTGGAAAAGGTAGATCGTCTTCGTAATCGTGCCCGCGGGCGGGTTGGACGCGACGCTCATCGGCAGCGTGTTGTTGGCAGCGTGCCAGTTCAGTGACCCGGTGAATATCGCCTGCGCCACCCCCGCCGCGATGAAGAGCGATATGCCGCTCCCGATGCCCCACTTGGAGACGACCTCATCCATCAGGAACACCAGGTACGAGCCGACGAACAGCTGCACGACGATGAGCAGCTTCGCAAGCCCTGCACCGTTCCCGGGCAGGAAATTGTTCATCCCCGCAGCGAACCTAGGCGACGGTTCCATGAAGCCGTACACCTGTGGGGCCGCCTCGACGACGATCATGATGATGACCATGAGCTTCTGGGTGCCCTGGTAGACGGCCTTGTCCTCCTCCTCCTTGAGGTTGAGCTTGATTATCTTCGCGCCCGTGAACAGCTGCATTATGATCGAGCCGGTGACTATGGGTCCTATGCCGAGGTGCATCAGGGAGAACTGCGCGCCAGCGAGTATCGCCCGGTACTGGGCGAACAGGTCGATCCTCTGCGATGTGCTCAGACCGTAGATCACGACGTTCGTCATCGCGAAGTAGAGCACCAGGATCAGGATGATCCACATCATCTTGGTCCTGAAGTGCACATGCCCTTCCGGCCTCGTCACGGCAGGAAGCCTGTCGGTAACGGGCTTGAGCTTGTAGAGCATGCTCTTCTGTTCATCCGACTCAGCCATCTGCACCCTTCCTATTGTCAGGACTCTTCTATCGTCTTCCGATCCGTTGCAGTCATTCGGTCTTGAGTTCGATTCGTCATTCCTTAATCAGATTTCCGCCAGCTTCCTTCAGCTTCTCCTGCGCGGTCGCAGACGCCTCTGCCACCTTGATCGTCAAAGGCGTGCTGACCCTCCCCGATCCCAGGAGCTTGTCGACTCCCATCTTCGTGAGGTCGACGGTCCACTTCCCACCCTTCTCCTCTGCGAATCCGTTCTTGGAGAGGGATGGAAGGAACTGCTCGACCTCCGACAGGTTCATGGTGATCTTGGAGTAGACGACTGACTGGGGCCTCTTGAACCCGTGGTGGCCGAAATAATCAGGACAGTACTTAACGATACTTATCCACTTGTGCTTGTGGAGGCCCGCGTTCCCTCGTCCGCCCCTCAGGCCAGCACCTCGTCCAGCCTTCTTCCCGCGGCCATGGGTCCTGCTTCCCCTGAACTTGCTCGTCCGGCTGACCATCTACTTCCCCTCCGTCGGGTTCGGCTTGGCCAACATCCGGTCGAGAAGCTTCTCGATCTTGTCGCCCCGGTAGCCAATCGCTCCGTGGTCCGCGAAGGTCTTCCTCGTGCTCTCATAGCCTTGGCGCGGAGGCGGCAACCGGAGGACGGGCTTCAGCCCCTTCACATCGGACATCCTCGCCTCCCCCTTCTCGAGTGCCTTCGCGAATGAGAGTATCGAGGTGAACTTAGAGTTCGCCTTGACGTAGGCGTCGGTGAGCTTGTCGCCGCCCATGACCCGCCCCCTCTGGTGGAGGAGTCTTGCGATGAGCTCGTGGTTCACCTCGCCCCAAGTGACATAGTCCTTGACCTTCTGGAGCATCCCCTTCGTGGTTATGGTCTGGGGGAGGACGACGCAATGGTTGGGGCGGTTGAGCTTCATCTGGTTCATCGTGTCGACCGTGGTGTGCTGGATCTTCGCATGCCCCCTTACTCTGACAACTGCGATAGCAGGCATCCTACTGCCCCTCCTTCGGTTGGTCCACGGCCTTCTGTGGTTCCGCCAATTCCGGTCCCTCGGGCTCCTCCGCATCGATCGAAGCCCCCGCGATGTGTATCGCTGTGGGTCCGGTCATGATCTGGAGCCTGGTTCTCTGCTCCTCGGTGACCCTCATCTGCGAGGTCCTCCTCAGAGCCTCGAACGCGCCTATGGAATAGTTGATGGTCGTCTTCGTGTGCCCCTTCGTGAACCCCCAGCAGTCCTTGACGCCGGCGAGCTTGAGCACGCTCTTCGCGATGTCTCCGACAGCGAGACCAGTGCCTCTAGGCGCCGGTTTCAGCGTGACGACTACCGACCCAGCATGCCCCGCGACCTCGAACGGCAGCGAGTGCGGGGTGAGGCAACCGCACTGCCACGACCCGCAGCCTCTCTTCACCTCAATGATGTTCAGCTTGGCGACATCGATGGCGGCCCTTATCGCGGGGCCGACCTCCTTGCCCTTCAGCCTGCCTAGTCCGACGTAGCCATCGTTGTTCCCTACGACGACAGTGATCGCGAACCTGACCCTCCTTCCCGAATCCGTCATCCTCTGGACCATGTTCACATCGAGGACCTCGTCCGCTAGCTCCGGGAGGAGTATGTCCACGATCTCGGGTTCACGCAATGGCAGCCTGCTCTTCAGCGCGTCGCTCATCGTCGTTATCTTGCCCTCGGAGACCAGCTTTCCCAGCCTTGTCTTGGGCGCCCATTCAGCCATTAAGTCGCACCTCCTATCTTGCTCTTCGTGGTCTCGAACATGGCAGCCGTGCCCTCGCGCATGTGCTTGCCCGTGATCCTGTCCTGCACGGGGATCATCTGGTCGCTGTGTGGGACTTCGATCCCCGCATCCAGCACTCCCTTCAGGACGGCGAACACCACGCCACCCTTGGTCGGCTTTCGCAGGCCTATGTCGAGCACGGCATCTCCGAGCCCCTTCTCCTTGGCTCTCTTGCCGGCCAGGAGACCCGTGAGGTAAGCCCCGGGCGTGCTCTTCCCAGAGCCGCTCCACCCGAGCTCCGCCAGATCCGTCGATACGGCGGATGCCAGCACATTGTCCCCGATCTGCTTGTACTCGACGAATTGCACCCGGACGTTCCGGTTGGACTTCCTCACAACCAGGCGCGCGGTCCTGCCCTTGAGCAATGCCGCCCTGTGCCTGTAGTCCGTTCGTCCCTGCCTCCTTCTCTTGAAAGGCACTCTGTATCTCGGTCCTGTGGCCATGTCCATCACTCCTTGAGGACCCCCTCGGCCCTCATGTGAGATTCCATGTGCGGCCTGCTCTTGAACTGGCCGCCCTTCGCCTTCATGTAATATGAACGGTAGGTCCTGGTATCGATCTTGCCGGTGTCCCTGAGCTCCTTCAGCTTCTTCCTGATGGGCCTGATCGCCTGCATCCAGATCTCCTTCGAGGGTTTCCTCGCGCCCTTCTTGCCACGCCTCGAGCCTGGCCCTCTCTGTCTGCCCTTCTTCCGCTGGGCCTGCTCGAACTTGGCTCTGCCTCTGGATACGCCCTTCTTCTGTCGGGCGGCTATGGCTCCTGAGTTGATCAGAACCCTGATGTCTCCTCGGGTGATCGCATCCGTTGTGTCATCCGTCCTGTTGGGGTCGATCCATACCCTGTTGACGCCGCAATGGAGCAGCTCAGACGCGAGCCTCCTCTGGTTCTTGAGATTCATCGATCATCCACTCCTGTTGAGCACCCTGATCTTCAGTTCGTCCGCCTTCTCCTCGATCGCAAGCCTCTTCTTGTACCCGACCGAATGCCCTACCCGGGCCGCCTCGACATCGGGGTGGATCTTCGCGAGGTCCTTCACGTTGTGCACCATGACCTCCCTGAATCCGGACGGATGAAGATATCTTGCGGCCTTCGGCGATCCGAAGCCGATCGATACGACGTTCATCCTGTATCCGTAATGCTGCCTCATCTTGGACTGGTCACCCTGCGGCTTCCTCCACTTGACGTTCTGCAGCCTCTTCCTCGTGTGCCATTCCTCCCTGAGGAACTCTGGTCTCCGCGCGTTTATGCCGGCCCTGACCTTGAGCGCATCGAGGGTCTCCTTCGAGAGCTTCGGCTTGAGCTTCACCTTGTAGCCCTCCTCTTCCTCGATCTCGACCTCTTCGTCCTCCTTCTTGTCGGTCTTCTTCTCGCCCTCGTCGGCCTTCTCCTTCTTGCCCTCCTTCTTCACCTCTTTCGTTTCCGAGGGCTTCTTCGCGGGAGCCTTTACCTTCCTCACCTTCTTCGCAGATGCCTTCTCCGGCTCCTCCTCTGCGGTCTCGGCCTCATCTTCCTCGGGCTCCTCCCCTGAGACCACGCCGAGATCCTCCTTCCAGTGCTCGATGGTCTTCTGGCCGGCCCCTTTGAGGTGCTCGTGGACCTCCTTCGTCCTCTCATCGTCCTCCAGAGCCTCCGCGAGCCCCTCGGGCGATGTGATCCCGATGGCCTCGAGCTTCTCGATGTACTCTTCCTTGAACATGTGGAGCTTCATGAACTCGTCATGGTGTTCTGATCTCTTCTCTGGCAACTCGTTCACCTCCCGGGCTTCTCTATGATGTAGATGCCGTCCTGGAAGACCCTCGGGTCGAAGCCCTTGATCTTCGTCCCGCGCTCGATGTTCGCCGCGGTCTGGCCTGCATCCTCGACGTTCGGACCCGTGACCGAGACCTGGTCCCCCTTGACGACGACCTTCGTCGAGCCGAGGATATGCGCCTTCCTCGGGTGCTTCTCGCCTAGGAAGTTCTCGATGAGGAACAGGTCCCCCTTGACCGATGCCTTGATCGGGAAGTGCGCGTAGACGATCTTCATCTTGTACTCGAAGCCCTTGGTGGTCCCGACGAGCATGTTCCGTATGTGGGCTCCGTACGTCCCCACGAGCGCCTTCTCCCGCTTCCTCGGAAGCTCGCTCGAGATCACGATGTGATCCCCCTTCTTCTCGAGCTTGACCCTCGGGTGCGAGAGCTTCTTCGAGACCTCCCCTTGAGGTCCCTTGACCTTGACGATCCCGTCGGCTATGCTCACTTGGACCTTCTCCGGGATCTGTATCTCATCCTTCAGCATTCCTGTGCGCATTGTGAACACCTCAGTAGACGAACGCCAGCAATCTGCCGCCGACGCCCCCTTTCTTAGCATCCATATGAGTCACGACCCCCTTCGTCGTCGTGAGTATCAACACTCCGAAATCCTGCGCTGGCAGGTACCTGGCCTCGTACCTCTCCAGGTCGGCCGCCTTGACCGCATACCTGGGCCTGATCACGCCGCAGTTGTTTATATGGCCCAAGAGCGCGACCTTGAACATCCGGTTCCGGCCGTCCTCAATCAGCTCGAACTGCTTGATGTAGCCGCTCTCCTGCATCACCTTGAGCACGCGGCCGATGAGCTTTGACGACGGGCGGAGTTCGCACTCGCCCTTCCCGACCCTCTCGGCGTTCTTGATGACCCCCATCGCGTCGTTGAGTGTATCGTGTTGCATGTCATCTCACCTCATGAGTACTTCCTGAATCCGATGTTCGGTGCGATCTCTCGGAAGCACTGTCTGCATAGGTGCATCCCGTACCTCCGGATGATGCCCCTCTTCCTTCCACATCTGGTGCATCCGATCGTCCTTCCGAACTTCTTCTTGGGCTTCAATCGACCACCTCCACACCGAACCTCGACTTGACGAACTCGATCCCTTCCTTCTTCGTCAGCCTCTGGTGCTTGGGCACCTTGGCCCTCAGGATACGTCTTGTCTGGACCCTCTTCCCACGCCTGCCAAGGGCCGCGCTCACGTCCAACCCGAATATGCCGATCTCGGGGTCGTACTTCATCCCCGGGAAGTCGGTGTAATCCTGGATGCCGAACGAGAAGTTGCCCACGGGGTCGAACGAGTAGGTCGCGATTTTGTTGTCCCTGATGTAGAGCGCCTTCTTGACGAACTCCATCGCCTCGGCCCCTCTCATGGTGACCTTGCACCCGATCTGCATGCCCTCCCTGATGCCGAAGTCCCTGTTGGTCGTCTTCGCGACTGTCCTCACGGGCTTCTTCCCCGTGACCATCTTGAGGACCTTCTCCGCTTTCAGGAGCCTCTCACCGGCCTCGCCAACGCCTATGTTCACGACGGCCTTCTCCAGGCGTATCTCCCTCATGCTGTTGGTCATGCGGCTTTCGCCTCCAGCAGTTTGATTTCGGGCGTCTTCTCTCCGACCACGAACACGTTCTCCTTGATCGTCGAGAAGCCTTCCTTGAACGTCACGAGGTTGGACGCGGAGCCCCTCCTCACCTGGTAATCCTCTATCGTCTGAAGGCTTCCGGGGTGCGACCCCCCGATGAGCAGCGCGACGTTCCCCTTCTCGAGCTTGAAGGCCTTCATGACTTTCTGCGAAGGCAGTTCGAGCTTCAGGACATCGCCTGTCTTGTACTGGTCCCTCGGGAAGAGCATGCACCTGCCGTCATGCAGGTTGAGCTGCACCGTCCCCTTCTTCACGACCTTCTTGTTGTCCACCCTGGCGAGCTTCCAGCCCTTCTCGTTGTCCTCGATCCGGACGAGGTGCAGCTTGGATTTGTAGTCTATCAGCATGCGGTAGCTCTCTTTGGACTTCAGGACAGTGACGACGTCCATGAGCCCCACCGGGAACTTGTAGTCCGTGACGATCCTGCCGTCGACCTGGATTCCCCTACTGCCGATGATGAACCTCGCCTCCCTGGAGTTGTCGCATAGCTTCAGCATGTCCCTTATCACCATCGCCAGCGGCATCGATTCCTCGGTCCCGTGCGGTCCGGGGCTGGGCTTGCTCACCCAGTGGCTCGTCTTCCTTGTGATCGGCCAGCTGCTCGGCGCAGCCATCCTCTTGATGTGCTTCTTCATCTAGCTCATGCCTCCCTTGAGACTGTCCAGTTTGCTCTTCCTCCAGGGGTCCGAGAGGTCGAGCTTGGTCAGCAGGACGTCCGATGGGTCGACGGGCTTCTGCTTCTGCGTGCCGTCGGCCTTTGGTATCGTGACGTTCTCGATTATGATCTTGCAACTCTTGAGGTCGACCGATGCGACCTTCGCCTCGGATGCCTTGAAGTCCTTCGCCCCTCGGAGCACCTTGACTGTGTCGCCCTTTCTCACGGGCAAGGAGCGGACGTTGTATTCGCTCATGAGCGCGGAACTCAGGTGCGCCGCCACCATCCTCTTCTTCTTGTGAAGGGGCGCATTGGCCCTCGCCTTCCTCTGCTTGTTTGCCTTCGTGCTAGTTGTCAGTGCCATGGTCGAACCTCCTCACACGATCATCGAAGCGGTCGCAGCAATCCTGGGCCACCTCTCAGCGGCCTCCCTCGCGACCGGCCCCTTGATGTCCGTCCCCTTCGTCTCTCCGGTGTCGGTGATCAGGACGACGGCGTTGTCCTCGAACTGGACCATCGTGCCATCGGGCCTTCGGAAAGCCCTCTTCTGCCTGACGATGACTGCCCTGAACAGCTGCTTCCTGACCTCAGGTGTGCCCTTCTTGACCGTGATGACCATCATCTCGCCCAGCGCGGCGTTCGGGTACCTCCTCTTGGTCCCGTGATACTTCGGAACGCTCACCACCTCGACGATCTTCGCGCCTGTGTTGTCGATGCAGTCGAGCCTTGCACGGGTCGGTATGCCTCGCGTCTGTCTTCCGGGAATTGCCTTCATCGTAATCACTTCCGCTTGTTCTCTATCACGACGTATGATACTCTCTTGCTGAGGGGTCGGCACTCCATGATGGTGACGTCGTCACCGATCTTCGCCTGCATGCAGGACGGGGAGTGTGCCAGATACTTGCTCGTCCTCTTCTCCAGCCTCTCGAACTTGGGCAGGCTCCTCATGTACTCCCTCTCTATGGCCACGGTCCCCTGCATCTTCGCAGACACGACCGTGCCGCTCAGGACTGTGCCCCTGACCGGTAGCGTACCGTGCCATGGGCAGTTCTGATCCTTGCACGTGCCCTTCGGCGGCTCGATGTCTAGCCCTATGTCCGCAACGCCGGTCTGAGTCGTCTTCTTGACCTTCTCTGCCATCGCATCTCACCCTACCGCACTTTCTTGATCCTGTCCTCAGGTCTGAACTTGATGTCCTCGCCGGAGACGATGTGCGCTCCCGCCTCGTCCACGAACCGGAACCTGCAGCAGTCCTTGGGAACCATCCTCGGTTTCCCGGATTGCTCGACCGTGAAAGTGTTCCTGGATTCGTCCACGACCCTGCCCTTGATCCCAAGGTATTCCTTGCAGGTGGACTCCAGGATCTCCACGTCCAGTCCGATGAACTCGCGTCTCCGGAAATCTCCTAAACTCATGCTCGGCTACCTGCTCACCACGGAGAATCCCAGCTCCTCGAGGACCTCTTTGACCTTCCTCTTGTGGTCGCCCTGCAACTCTATCCTGCCCTCCTTGGCAGTGCCGCCGGCGGCGCACCGGGTCTTGAGCTTCCTTGCGAGGTCGTTCAGGTCTATGTCCGTTGAGTCGATGCCTTCGACCACGGTCACGACCTTGCCGTACCTTCTGGTGTCCGTGAGTATCCGTATCTTCTGTTGTTCCTTCGCTATCTGTTCACACATGCACAGCTCTTCAGGTAGTCCACATACCGAGCAAATTCCTGCCATTACTTCTTCTCCTCCTTCGTCGGCCTCTTGGCCACCGGTTTCTTCGTCTTCGGCATCGGGGCCTTCTTCGGCTCCCCCTTTGCCTTGGCTTTCATCGCGGGTCTCGGGCCGGCCTTCGCTGCTTCGGCCAGCTGTATTTCCCGCATGACCGTGTGTATCCTTGCGACCTCCGTGCGGAGGGCGCGGATCCTGCCTGGGCTCGCAGGTGCGCCGCCCATCGCGGCCACGCCCCTCTCATGCATCAGCTCGTCGTTGATCTCCTTGAACTTGGCCATGAGGTCGTCGGGCCTCATCGCCCTGATCTCCTTTGACTTGAGAAGGACCATCCTACTTCGCCTCCTCCTTCTTCTCTTCAGCCTGCTCCGCCTTCTTCTCCTCCTTCTTCTCGGGGGTCTCCGCAGGCGGTTTGGGCTGCTCGGTCACCACTATCGCCTGGACCGGAGGCGTCACTGCGACGATGGCCTCTCCCGCAGCTGGATGCGCGACCTCCTTCTTCTTCCTGGGCTTCCTGACGACCTTCCTCTCTTCCTCGCCAGGAACTGTCGGGGCTTGGGGCTCGCCCTCCTCCTTCCTCTTCCTCACCCGCTTCGGCTTGGCGGGGCTCTCTCCCTCGAGGGCCTTCTTCAGTTCCGCGACCGCTTCCTCCGCCTTCTTCTCATCGGCCTTCGCTGCAGCGGCGGCCACATCTGGGGCGGCGGCTGGGGCTTCGGGAGCAGGTGCCGGCGGGATGATCGATATCTCGTCTGGGAGCTTCGCGTTCGGGTCCATGATCTGGACCGTGACTCCGATTATCCCGGGCTTCAGTTTGGCCGCCGCGAAACCTTGGTGCATGAAATTCAGCTTGGCCTGGCCGCAGTACTTTATGTGTCCATCCTTGAACTTCTCGGTCCTGTGCCTCTGGCCAGTGAGCTTGCCGGAGATAATGACCTGGCATCCCCTCGCTCCGTTCTCCATGATCCTTCGCACCGTCGAGTGGCCCGCACGTCTGAAGTGCCAACCCCGCTCGAGTGCGTTCGCGAGCTTCTCCGCCATGATCTGCGCGTTCAGGTTCGGGTTCTCGACCTCCTGGACCTCGATCTGCGGGTTATTGAAATTGAAATCATCCTCTATCGCCTTCGTGAGGCTCTTGATGGCCTCGCCCCTCCTGCCTATGACCAGACCTGGCCTCTCGGTTATGAGCGTGACCCTCGTGCCCATGGGCGTCCTCTGCACGTCCAGCCCTCCGAACCCGGCTCTGCCAACCCTCTTCATCAGGTACTCCTTGAGCAGGACGCGCCGAATGTTCTCAGTGACAAACTTCCTCTCACTTGCCATTATGATCACTCCTTCGAGGGCCGTCCTAGGACGCCTCGACCTCCTCAAGCACGATCTCTATGTTGGTCGTCTGATCGTTCCAAGGGGTGCTCCTGCCCTGGGCCCTCGGCATGTAGGACTTCTGGATCCTTCCTCTGGATGCGGCCGCCAACCTGACCCTCATGTTGTCGGACTCGAGTCCCTTGTACTCCGCATTCGACTGGGCGCTCTCGAGCACCTTCAGGATGGCCTTCGCCGCATTCTTCGGGAACCGGGCAGGGCCGACCTTCCGCTTCGGGTTGAGGTACATCTTGAACCTCGTGAAGGGCACCGGGATCTTCAGCTCTATGACCCCGTGGAGGTACTTCTTCGCGTCCTCGACCTTCATCCCCTTCAGCTCCTTGCAGACCTCTCGGCAGTGCTTCGGCGAGACGCCGAGTTCCTTGCCCAGAGCCCTGGAGGTTGTTTCCGGGTCCGACTTCTGTGAGTATCCTCTCATGATTCTTCACCCTCCTCACTTGAGCGGCATGAACTTGGACGACCTCGTCGCACCGACTCCCAGGCCGGAGTGCTTCACGGACTTCCTGGTCATCGCGAACTCGCCAAGTGCATGGCCTATCATCTCCGGCTTGATGTCGAGCGGCTGGAACGCCTTGCCGTTGTAAATGTGAACCGTCTTCCCCACGAACTCCGGCAGGATCGGTATCTCCCGTCTGTGGGTCCTCACGGGCCGTCCATCGGAGCTTCTCAGCCTCTTCACGAACGCTTCCTGCTCGATGTTCAGTCCGCGGATGTAGGTCCTGCGGGCCCTTGCCGGGAGCAGCTCGATTATGTCGGCGAACGGCAGCTTGAGGAGCTCCTCCATCGAGTGGCCTCTGTACGTGAACTCCTTCTTCCTCCGGGCCTGGATCTGGCTCTTCTTCTTCCTCAGCTTCCTTCTTGCGGACTTCGCGGAACCCATGTGCCTGGCCGAGGGCTTGATCTTCTTCTCGGGGGCCGGTGCGACTCCCGGAGCCGCTGCTGGCGCTGCCGGTGCGGCAGGTGCCGCTCCACCCTTCGGGGCGCCCAGGACCTTCAACCCGCTTTTCTCAGCCGCTGGTGCCTTTGCTGCAGGCTTCTCTCCTTTCTTCTTCTCGTCGGCCATTCATCACACCTTCTTCTTCCTTTGTGGAGCCAGCCTACCGACCTTTCTCCCGGGGGGCGTGTTCCTGCCAACGCTGGATTGGGTACCAACGTGGGGGTGACCACCGCCGCCATGCGGGTGGTTGACCGGGTTCATCGCAACGCCTTTGACCTTGAAGTAGGCCTTCGCCTTGCCGTGGTACGCGTGGAACTTCTTGCCCGACTTCGCGAACGGCTTCTCCTTGTGCCCTCCGCCAGAGACCAGTCCTACCGTGGCGAGGCACTTCTTGTCGACCTCCTTGAACTTGCCCGAGGGCATGAGGAGGATCGTCCTTGTCGCATGGCTGACAATCGTCGCGGCCGTGCCCGCGGTCCTCGCGAACTTCCCGCCATCTCCCGGCTGTGATTCGACGTTGTAGACGATCGTTCCCTCAGGGATCGTTCCGACCGGCATCGTGTTCCCTGCGACGATCTCCCCGCCCGTGCCGAAGGTCACCTGCTGGCCGACCATCAGTCCGTCGGGCGCGATCATGAACTGCTCGACCTCCCCGAACTCGATCTTGGCGAGTGGGGCGATCCTGCCGGCTTCGTGGAACAGCCCCATCACGGTGCCGCTCCCGGGCTTGATGCGCGGATGCGTCGCGTCGGTGAATCTGAGATGTCTCGGAGACCTGTACCTGCCGAAGCCTCGTCCCCTTCTCTGAGTTATGAGTCTCTTTCCCATTTGGTCACCACCTAGAATATTCCGATCCTCATGCCGATGTCCTCGGCTGAGTAGCCCTCCTTGAGCTTGATGATCGCGTGCTTCCCGTCCTTCATTATCTTGATGTTGATCTTCTCGACCTTCGCCTCGAACCTGGCCTCGAACGCCTTCTTGACGTCGGGCTTCGTTGCGTCCAGCCGGACCACGAACTCCAGCCTGTTGCCGTCCTTCAGGTCCTGGGTAGGTGTGCCGGACATCGCGTTCATCGTCTTCTCTGTCACGTACGGATGAAGAATGATCGTCCTTCTCATCGGCTCCACGCTCCTATCAACTGGAATGCGGACTCGGAAATCAGCACGAGCCTACCCGGGTCTCCGCCTGGTGCGAGCAACGAAGCGTTGACCGCATTCGGCGTCGCCACGTCCACACCAGGCAGGTTCTGAACGCTCTTCATGCCTGGGCATTCCTTGGAAACCACCACTAGCAGGCTCTTGGGGATTCTGTACATTCGGCCTCTCATCTTGCCCCTGCCTGCCCTGACATTCTTGCCGTCGAGGGCCCTCTGGATGTCATCGTAAACGCCGATGGATGACAGCGCCTCGATGGCCTGCTTTGTCGTCTTGATGGATTCGAAATCGTCCTTGACCACAACGGGCACGGTAAGCTCCTGACCGAACTTGTGGCCGCGCGACCTCACGAGGTCGAGCTTGCTTGTCGCGCTGAGCGCGGAAAGCTTGGCGAGCGACATCTCGCGCTTGTTGATCTTCTTGCCTAGGTCCTTGTCCACCTTCGGCGGGTGGGCGCGTCTTCCCCCGACGTTGTTCGGAGACTGTGCCGCGCGCGAGCTGTCCATCAGCCTCTGCACTCTAGAGACCCCTCTGCCCTTTCCCCAGGTCTGGACCGAGTGTCTCATGCCTGCGGTAGGTGAGGGGGCGTACGGCTGCCTCTTGTTCGCCTCGATGGCAGTAACGGCCCTCCTGATCACGTCCGGCCTGAAGTCGGTCTTGAAGACCTCTGGAAGGTTCTGCTCCCCGGCGACCTTTCCTTCGAGGTCGTATATATTGACCGTCCCCGGGGTGCGTTTCGGCTTCGCCTCTTCCTTGGCCTTTTCGACCTTTACCTTCTTCGCTTTCTTCTCAGCCATCCGAATCACACCCCCTGCTTCGACTCGAGCGATATGAATGTAATCTGCGGCGGCTCCGCGAGTTTCACGACGCCCGTCAGCCTCACCGGCTCCCTCAGCCTCACGATCCTCTTCGGCGGGCCCGGCACGGAACCGTGCACCAAGACGTAGCTGTTCTTCACGGTGCCATAGTTGATGAACCCGCCCTTGGGGGTGATGTCCTCTCCGTTGTCACCTATCTTCAGGACTCGCTTGTTGAGCTCGGTCCTCTGGTGGAACCCTCTCTGGCCGCCTTGGGGTACTGTGTGCCTGACGTAGTTCGGCCGCTTCGTACCCAAGGTACCTATGAGCCTTCTGTGCTTGCTGTTCTTGTGCATGAGTAGCTTCGTGCCCCATCTCTTCGTGACGCCCTGCCATCCCCTGCCCTTCGTGACCGACGAGACATCGACCATCTCGCCTTCCTTGGTGAAATCCTTGATCGTCACCGCTTTGCCCAGGACGCTCTTCGCGTAGTTCAGCCGGTCCTCCATCTTGCCGCCTCCGACCCTGATCTCCATCAGCTCGGGCTTCTTCTTCGGCAGGCCACTCACGAGCACTGGTTGGGTGTAGAGCAGAGCCCGGATGTCGTCGTACTCCAGCTTCTCCGCCTCTGTCCAACCCGCCTTCTCGTCATAGTCCTTCGGGATCGGCAGCTTCCTTGCGAGTTCCTTGTCGATGCTCTTGGACCAGACCTCGCCGATGGCCTTCTTGCCGTAGGCGGTCTCCTGGTAGAATCGCACCGCGCACACTTTCATCGGCGGGACCTCGAGCACCGTGATCGGGACCCGGACTTCCTGCCCGGCGGTCGTGCTCTTCGCGCGGAAGTCCACGATGAATGCGTGGGTCATCCCTGCCTTGTATCCAGCGAAGCCCTGGAGCTTGGCGCCGTCTCCGCCCTCGGGCCACGTTTGGATTCTGGCGGTTATGCTGTTCGCTCTCTTCCTGGGTGAGTAGCCCATTGAGCCTTTTCTTGGACGTCTAGTGGCTGGCATAGCTATCCCTCGTCTCGAATCGATAGACCTAGCTATAGGTCCTCGAGTGTTTCGAGCACAGCGTCCGAGAGGCCATTGTCCTCGGCCGTGACGCCTCGTTCGCGCCTGAAAACATCTTTCAGCGCGAGTGTTGGGGTGCTCATTAGGCATTGCCCATATGGCGTCTGGCCGATACCGCCTCAGGTATCGCAACGCGCTGAATGAGCTAATAGTATATAAAAGTGACCGCTCAGGGCTTACCTTCTTTCGCCTTCTTCTGGGCGCGCTTCCCTCGCTCCTTGGCCGTGTATCCAGTCACCCTCTCCAGAAAAGTGTTGTACGCCTTGATCGTGCTTCCCGCGACATCGTCCGGGACCGTGGGATCCATCTTCGTTTCCACGCACAGGTTCTTCTTGCAGGCCCATGCCGCAAGCGGTTTCAGCGCCCCGAAGTTCGTGACCAGTTTTCCGTCCTTCTCCTCGATATTGCCGAAGATTTCCTGCATCGTGGCCTTCAGCTTGTCGGGTGAAACGTTCTCCGCCTGACCTCTTCGAACCTCGTATTCTTGCATCGTACATCCCCGGGTCGGTTATGCTCTTTGCTTCCTGAAAAACCTTTGGAGGTCGCAGCTCCCCATCATGTAGTCTTCGAGCTCGAGAACGCTTCTCCAGATCTCCGAGCAACCGCACTCCGGCCATCCGAGCCTGCTCGCATCTTGGGTGATCGAATAGGACTTCAGGGAATCGATGATCACGTCATCGCACTTGCCACAGTTGTGCGCGCCTCTTTCCTTTCCCCCGCCCGTCGGGTCGCATACGATCTTCCCTGACAACCCTTCGCTGGCCTTTATGACTTCGAGGACGCTCCAAAGCCAGGGCGATCTGTAAGCCCACCCCCTCCACAGCTTCTCGACCAGGGTCCCCCTCTGCACGTTCACCGGGTTGAGAGAAAGGGTCTCGCTCATCTTCGCCGCTGCGCGCATCGTTGCTATCGAGTCCGCGATCGCTTCCGATTCTGAGAGGAATGGAGGCTTGAGGAGGACATAGGTCCTGACGTCGGCCCCGTGCGAGTGTGCTATTCCAGCCGCCATCTCGTAGTCCTTGAAAGTGAATCCCTTGTTGATGGAGTATCTGAGAATGCTGTCGTTGGAGCTCTCAAGACCTAACGCGATCTCGACATCATCATGGATGCTCACGACATCTCCAAGAGTCTCATCGTTCACGTATTCGGGGCGCGACTCGAACAGGAGCCTGGTGCCTCCATCCTCGCAATGCTTCAGGATGGTCTCCCTCTGCTCCTTTCCTACCTCGGACTCATCAAGGAACGATCCAGACGTGTAAACTTTCAAGAAATCCACTTGACCGAGCTCCTGGGCCGCCTTGACGAACTGTTTCATTACGTCCTCAGGCTTGACGTCGCAGCTCGATTCGACGTTGTAGCCGCACATCGAGCAGCCGCCCCGATGGAAATGGCTGCACCCCGACGTGCGAAGGATGACAACGCCAGCATCCACCGTCTTCCCGTTGAGGTACTCCTTCTCCTTCCATACAGCCACTGGAGAAGTCGCATCTGACCTGTGGACGCCTTTCGATCTTCTCTCTGACATGTGCGGTCTTTCCAAAAGCATCATCGTGCATGAACGGATTCGAGATTGCTCACAGATCGTAAGGCTTCAGTGTGCGCCTTCCGTTCTTCTTTGCTCTCCTCGCGGCCATCTCTATCATCTCGCGGACCTCCCTGTCGAGTTCGTAGTAGAACTCCTCGGAGATCCTGCAGCCTTCTCCTACGCAATCCTTGACGTCGGAGACCTTGATTATCATCTTGCCGTTGCGAAGTGCGGATACTGACATGGACGACTCCCCCTCGATTCGAGCGAGACGGTGCTAATGCACCATTGGTTTTTAACGCTTTCCACGAGAACTCCTCCCAAAGCTTTTTTGTGTGCATCCATTTATGGTGCCGGAGACCTCGATGGACACCGCCAAGAAGCTCGAACTCATAACCAGGAACTCGTTGGAGATCGTCACTCCAGAAGAGTTGAAGAGTCTTCTCGAGAAGAATCCCAAACCAACTGCGTACATCGGCTACGAGCCGAGCGGGTTCGTCCATGCCGGTCAACTGATAACCGCCGCCAAGATCATCGACTTACAAGACGCCGGTGTCGAGGTCACGATATTCCTGGCAGACTGGCACGCGCTGATCAACGACAAGCTCGGAGGGAAGATAGAGAACATCAGGGCTTGCGGGGAGTACCTCAAAGAGTGCTTCCTCGCTGCGGGCGTGAAGGATTCTGCCAAGTTCGTTTGGGCGAGCGACCTCATCAGTCGTGCAAGCTATTGGGAGAAGTTCATCCGGATAGCCAAGGCGAGCTCGCTCCAGAGGATCAAGCGGGCGATGACGATCATGGGGAGGACGGAGGACGAAGCCGAGATCGACGCTTCCAAGGTCATGTACCCACCGATGCAGGTCGCCGACATCTTCGAGCTCGGGGTAGACATCGCGGTCGCCGGCATGGACCAGCGGCGTGCACACATGCTCGCGAGAGACGCCGCCGAGAAGCTCGATTGGAAGAAGCCGATCGCCCTGCACACGCCTCTGCTGATGAGCCTGCAGGGCGGGGCAAGGATGGACCCGGTCGACGCGAAGATGTCCAAGAGCGCACCTGGAAGCGCCATCTTCATGCACGACACCCCAGAGGAAATCGCAAAGAAGGTCAAGAACGCATTCTGTCCTGCGGGGGTTGAAGGAAATCCGGTAATAGACATAATGCGTCTGATAGTGTTCCCGAGGCTCGGTTCTGTCCACATCGATAGACCGGAGAAGTACGGTGGTCCGATCGACTTCCGCAGTTTCGACGAGCTGCAGGAGGCCTACTCCGATGGGAAGCTCCATCCTCAGGACCTCAAGAAAGGTGCCTCGGAATCCCTAGCCACGATCTTGAAACCAGTCCGAGAGCACTTCGAGAGGAACCCGAAGAACCTTGACAAGGTCAGGGCGCTCTCAGTGACCAGATGATCACATGTTCTTGAGAAGCTTCATCGCGCTCTCTGCCGCGATGTTGAGTATGGCCTCGACGTCCCCGACCCCGGTCAAGCCTGCGGCGCCGGGATGTCCACCGCCGCCGTTGGTGGTCTCTGCCCCTATCCCCCCGAGCAGCTTGCCCAGGTGGATCCCCCTCCTGACCATGGCCTGGGTCGCTCGCGCGCTGACCCTGAAATCGTCGCCTCTCTGCGAGCCAACGAACGCTATGTCGGCGCCTAGCGAGAGCAGGGCCTTGCACACGGAGGCCTCGAAGGCGCTGCCTTGGGAAGCCGCTACTATGAACTCCCCGACCTTCCAGTACTTCAGTCTCTGCGCACCCTTGAGCTGCGAGATCCTCTCGGAGATGTCAGTTTCGGTGTCCGCAAGATTCATCGCCTCGTCCATGTGGATGTCGTGGAGCGCCATGAGCTCCGAGAATGTGACAAGTGTGTTCGGTCTGGCGAACTTGAAGTAGCCGGTATCTGTCAGGATGCCGAACATGAGTGCAAGGGAGACCTCTCTTGGAGGAGACTTCCCGGCCGCTTTGAGGAGCTCGTAGACTATCTCCGAGCAGGACGCCTTCGACTCGTCGGAGTGGTACATCCGCGCGCCATCCCACTTCGGGTTCCTCGTGTGATGGTCGACCACGATCGCATTCGTGAGATCGAATTCTCCGTTGAGCTGCTCCGGCCCGGACGTGTCGAGGATCAAGATACGGGCGGCGTGGACCTTCGCGACGTCCTCGAACGTCTCGATGCCGAGGTTCTTCGCAAGTAGCTTCGAGACCCTGTCGAGCCCTCCCGGAGTGCCGATGAACACGTCGGGGAACGACCTTTGGACACCTAGTGCGCTTGCCAGCGCATCAGGGTCGGCGTTCCCGTGGACTAAGACAAGCGTCCCGCCGCCTTTGGTCAGTTCGGCCGCTATGTCCAGGAGCACGGCTAGAGGTCAGAACTGATTGACTATAAAACAAGTGCTTTCCAGATGTCCGAAGAAGTTTGAATCCCGGCGGGACTATTCCCCACTGGAGTCGGGTTTCGGGGGAGCCGCCGCGCCGGGCCCCTGGAGCGCCTGCGCGATCTGCTCCTGCAGGCTCGAGTGTCTCTCGCGGAGATGCTTGTCCTGCCTCTCGAGGGTCTTCACCCGGACGTCCGTGGTCTCCTTCTGATCCTTGAGCTCCGTCAGGAGACTCGGCTTGTCCTTCACCTGTATCAGGAGCGACCCGACGTTCTTGTAGACGACCGATTCCGACGGAGTCTTCTCGAGCTCCTGGATCGTCTTGTCCAGTTCCCTCACCTGGGCCTCGAGCTGGATCTTCTGGCTCGTGACCATCTGGATCTGTTGGGTCAGCTGCTGGAACTGTGCTATCTGATTCTGGACCTTCGGTGGTATGCTGTCCATCATGCTCTCTTAGCCTCCTTTGCCGTTTCTTCCGCTACATTCGTCCATCTGATATATGAGTTGAGGGCCGCCCTCAGTGCCGTCTGATCTTCCGCCTCAATGTTCACCAAGACCTTCCCATCCCCAGGTGCGACCGATATCCTCGTCCTCGGGATCTTCTCGGCCAACTCCGGCGAGAGCGCCCCTGCGACGACGGAGGCGTGGTCGGTTTCGATTGTGAGCTCGGCCCTGCACGTCAAATTCATCTTCCCTTGATCGACTTGCGCACGTTCGGCCTTTCCTTGTAGAACACCTTCGAGCCGCACTTCTCGCACTGCAGGCCGACAGTGTTCACGTTGGTCCTCACGGGCTCCTTGCACTTCGCGCATTTGTACATGGAACTTACTCCTTCTCCTTCCTCTTCTTCTTCGCGGGCAAGATCTTAGGCTTCTCGGGCAAGAGCTCTTCGGGCTCGGGCTCCCGCTTAATCTCCTCTTGTTCGGCCTCGGGCTCAGCCTCTTTCTTCTTCTTCGGCTCTTCCTTCTTCGCCGCTTCCTTAGCCTCTGCCGCCGCCAGGACCTCGGCGACCTCTCGCCTCACGGCCACAGGCTTGGTGGGCATGTAGGAGCTGCTCGCGAGGATCGCCCCGCAATGGTTGCATAACCAGATGCCGTTCGCGGTCCTCGACATCGCGACCGCCTTGCATTTCGGGCACTCGTGCCTCCCCTTGGCCACGGCCTCGATGTCCGCGATTCGCTTCCTGACCGTGACGCCGTACCTCACTCCCAGTCTTCCTGAAGAGCCGACCTTCTTCGTCCTCTTGGACATCCTGGTCCCCTCACAGCCTGGAGCGGATGTCCGCTCCGATCCTCGATGATGTTTCTACGACCTTGAACACTTCGTCGAGCGTGAAAGCGCCATCCAATCCTTTCTGCATAGCGCACACGTTCCCCGTCTCGATCGTCGCGACGGTCAACCTCGCATCCGCGACCCGCTCCTCGTCGTGCGTCGGATCCACGAGGAGCTTTCCGTCGATCTTGACGGTCGTTATGGATATGGGTTGGTGCTTGACCGGCAACGGGACATCTTCGCCCAATCCAGCAGCCTTGTTGGGCACCATCGCGGTCTTGAACGCCGCGTTCGCCCCGATGTTGGCCGCATCGAACAGGTTCCCATCGTAGTCCAGCACATGCACATCGACGAACATTATCCAGACCCGCTTGCCTGGCTCCAGGCAAAGCTTCTCGAGGTCCACCGCATGGCCCTCTCTGATCCCCCTGTCGACGACCCTGGCGACCTCGATCGATGTCTGGTCCGGCGGGCCGCTCTCGAATGTCTCGCTCGCCATCGGGATGAGTTCCGCGTTGGTGGTGAGAACGCCTGTGTTAGGGGTGTCCGGGAAAGGCTCTCCGAGTATGAGCTTCACGCCCACGACGACCTTAGTATCTCCAAGTTGCACAAACGCCGAGCCCTGGGCGGAGCCGACGTAGTTCGTCTCGACCTTCAGCGGTCGCATCTCGTCGAACTGTCTCCCGTCCGACCTCATGCCCTTCGCTAGCAGTCGGGTGATGTAGTCCCTCTTGAGATCCGCTACGACGTCCTTCGACATCTCAAGCACCCTCCTCTTGGCCCTCGGCTCTGGCAGAGTACCTTCTCTTCAAAGCGTCCCTCTGGACCTCGTAGACCTTCTTGCAGGCTCCGACGGCCATGTGAAGGCCCTTGTCGAATTCCTCTCTCGTGAGGTCGCCATCCATCTGGAGCAGGACCACCTCGTCGGTCCTCGGGACGTACCCTACAGGTATGTCCGCCTGCCCGAAGTTGTCCTCTTCCTTGCCCAGGTCGAGCACGATCGTGTTCGCGACCTTGCCTGCGGCGCACGCAGCCACCAGGTCCCTCATCGGGACCCCCGCATCGGCAAGCGCGACAGACGCGGCCGTCAGGCCGGCGCATCTCGTGCCGGCATTCGCCTGGAGCACCTCGATGTAGACGTCGACCGAGGTCCTCGGGAAGTACTCGGTGAAAACGACGTGCGTCAGGGCCTCAGAGATGATCTTCGATATCTCGTGCGACCTTCGGTCGGGACCGGGTCTCTTCCTGTCCTCGACCGAGAACGATGCCATGTTGTAGTGGCACTGGACCAGCGCCCTTTCGGTGTTCTGGAGATGCCTGGGATGGCACTCCCTCGGCCCGTAGACGGCGGCCATGACCTTGTTCATACCCCATTCCACGAACGCGGAACCGTCAGCCCTGTTCAATACTCCAGCTTCGATCTTCAGCGGCCTCATCTCGTCGGGCCGGCGGCCATCCAATCTCAGGCCTCTCTCGTCTATCAGTTTGAGATCTGTAGGTGCTCCACCCATTTCTTCACGCTCCCGTTACTTTGTTCTCCTCAAGGAATCTCTTGACCTTCTCTGTGAGTCCGAGGTTGTGCGCCTCGTCTTCTATCATTTTGATTGCCTTGACTGCGAGTACCATGTTGTCCAGCTCCCCGTCGATCCAGATCCTTCCGTTCTGGCCGACGTAGATCCTGCAACCGGTCATGTTCTTCAGTGTCTGTATCATCGAGCCGTTCTTGCCGATGACGCGCGGGACCTTGGAGGGCGATAGCTCGACGACCATTCCTCCGGCGAGCTTCCTGAGGCCGTGGTCCAGCATCGAGACGGATATCCTCTTGATCTCGTCCACACCGACTATCTTGAGAAGGACGATGTCGCCGACCGACATGAACTTGCGGGTCTCTCCGAACTCGACCCTCCACGGGACCTCGTTGACATGAAGCGGTGACGGGTACGGCGAGTTGATGTCGACCAGCCAGTTGGACGACCCGACATCGATGATCTTTCCGACCACCAGGTCTCCTCTCATCGGCATGTACTGCCCCGACAGGGGTACAACGCTTACCGAGTCCGGCCTGATGCTCTTGATGCCCATTTGGGCGGCGTATATCTTGCCGCCTTCCGAGTAGGTCCCTGACCCGGCCCTCTTGCTCGATATCGCAAGCAGCTCTCCCGGGACGACTATCTCTCTCGCTGCCTCTTTAGAATCATTACTGCCCATTTGTCTCACTCGCATGTTTTCGATAAACACGCTGGGAACGAGGCCCAAATCACAAAGATTTGCTTCGCGGCCCGCAGTGCATTTACCCTTATCTCTCTTCAGAGCCGAAAACGCGTCCATCGCTTAAATCTTTTGGTCGGAGGGGTTCGGCTGGGTAGACGCGTCCTTCCACAAGCTAGACCAGGGGATCAGCCCTTGACAATCTTGGTCTCGGCCTCACCGTGGGTCTTGTTGCTGATCTTCTCGAGGAACTCGGTCTGCAGTCCCGCGGGCATTTCGACGACGCCGATCCACGAGCCGTCCTTCTGCCATTCCTCTTTCGTGACCTTGCCGAAATGCTTGAAGTCCTCGTAGCATCTGCCGTAATCCTCTCCGGTCACTTTCACGGCGATCCTAACCTTGTCGAACTTGATGGGGATGAGCGGTCTTAGAGCGTCCATGACCATCGGGACCTGGGCCTCGACGCTCTTGAACGGATCGATATGGACCTTCGCTTCCTCCATCGCTGTCTCGATCCTGGTAGGCGGGTGAGGACCTCCTGTCTGCGGGTTCATCGCGTTCCTGGCGATGTACTCCACGATCCTCTTCTTCTTGTTGTCCAGCATGACCTTCCGCTGTTCCGTCGTCAGATGGACCTCGCCCTTGAGGACTATGACCTTCGCGACCTGCATCGAGTCGGTCGTGCCGAAGATCTCCTTGACCTTCTCCTCGGATGCTCGCGTCCCCTTCTTGGCGTTCTTGAAGATAGTGTCTATGACCAAATGCTCGAGGAGGTCGACCTCTTTCCCGTCCTTCATCTTCTGGACGACGGCTGGGTCTATGAGTATCTCGAAGCTCTCTCCATGAGACTCATATCGCGCGACTATTGCATCCTCGATGTCTACCATATGATCAAGCTCAAGCGGCCAGCTTCTTGACGTAGGCCTCAACCTCGGCCTCCGTCAGTCTCCTGAACCGCTCTCCGACCTTGACGACACCTATCTCCACGGCCTTCGTGTTTAGTGCCTCCTCGGTCGCCTTCCGGAGTGCCTTCAGGCCCAGCAAGACCGCCTCGTCCATGTTCATGTCTTCCTTGTACTCCTCCTCGAAGACGTCCATTATCGCGTTCTTGCCGGCACCGATCGACCCCGCCTTGTAGGCCACGAGGGCCCCGCTCGGGTCGGTCTCGAATAGGTGGCATCCTTGCTCATCCACACCCGCGACGAGCAATGCCGTCCCGAAGGGTCTGACCCCGCCGTACTGAGTGTAATTCTGCTTGAAGTCGCACAGCCTCTTCACGAGAGTCTCGATGTCCATCTTCTCCGCGTAGGTCACCTTGTTGACCTGCGCGAGCATCCTGGCGTAGTCCACCAGGACACGGGCATCGGCGACGAGTCCGGATGTCGCGCATCCGATGTGCTCGTCGATCTGGAAAATCTTCTCGATAGATTTCGATTCGATTAGCTTGCTAGCTATCCTCTTGTCCACGATGAGTGCGACCCCGTCCTTGAACTTCAGGCCGACCGTCGTCGTGCCCCTCTTGACGGCTTCACGGGCGTACTCGACCTGGAAGAGCCTTCCGTCGGGCGAGAACACTGTTATCGCCCTGTCGTATGCCATTTGTCCTGGTTGCATTGTTGAACACCTCTCTGACAATGATGACTTCAGCTACCTAGCTGATGACCTGGATTCTGGCTAAGGTGGTAACTCGATATAAAGGTTTTCGGCGAATCGCCCTCCGCACGAATCGTGAGGTATGAGACCTCATGGATGGTGTTCGCTGGCCACTAGATCAATGCTTCGTACTTCGCCTTCAGGGTCTTGATCGTGCCCGAAGTCTTCAGGGTCGTGACCTTGCTGGGCGAGCCCCTTATGGAGTCCACGGAGCCCAGGACCTTGATCGCCTCGACCTTCAATCTGTGGGGCACCTTGAGGATCCCGAAGTTGTTCTCGAAGACCGTGATCCTGAACGAATCGCCGATCGGACTCTTCCTCGAGGTGAATAGCATCGCGTCTAGGAAATCGCTCCTTGAGAAAGATTCGGCGCCGTCGATCTTGAAGGCGATGTATCTCCATCTCTCGCCAGGGCTCTTCTTCGGCATGTGACATCTCAGTGGACGTAGTCCATTCCATGCTTGCTCTTGGGGGCGTCGTCGGCCTGCTTGATCATGGCGCTCTTGACGCCCGTGAGCACGACCATCGCCCTGACGATCCCGTTCAGCGAGGGATCGACGCTGCAGCCCCAGATCACTCTTGCCGAGGGACTGATCCTCGCGGTGACGAGCTCTGCCGCCTTTTCCGCTTCGGTAACGGTCATGTCGTTGCCGCCCGTGACCCTGATGAGGGCACCTCGTGCCGTCGTCAGGTCGATCTCCCCGAGCAACGGCGATTCAAGTGCCTGTCCGACTGCGGATTCTATCCTGTCACCTCTCGCACTCTTGTTGTCGGCCTCGCCCATGCCGATCATCGCGACTCCACCGTTCTTCATGATCGTCATCACGTCGTTGAAGTCGAGGTTGACCAGACCCGGTCGTGTGATGATCTCCGTCAAGCCCTTGATGGACTCCATCAGGACTTCGTCAGCAACCCTGAATGCCGCATCGAGCGGTAGCTTCGGGACCAGCTCGAGCAGTCTGTCATTCGATACGACCGCACAAGTATCGCAATTCATCCTGAGTCTCTCGAGTCCCTTCAAGGCGTTGTCCATCCTCTGCTTACCTTCGGCCTTGAAAGGAAGCGTCACGACGCCTATGACGAGCGCTCCCGATTCCCGAGCAAGCCTCGCGACCACCGGTGCCGATCCTGTTCCAGTGCCTCCACCCATCCCCGCCGTCACGAAGACGATGTTCGCGGTCTTGACGTAATCCTTCAGCTCGTCGACTGCCTCCTGAGCTGCGCGCTCGCCGATCTCAGGAAGTGACCCCGCTCCGAGGCCGCGGGTGGTCGAACGTCCGAGGAGTACCTTGTGAGGCGCGTGGACATTGAGCAGATGCTTCGCATCGCTGTTCGCCGCGACGAGATCTGCCCCGAACACTCCAGACTGGCTCAGTCGGTTCACCGTGTTGGAACCTCCGCCACCACATCCTATTATGGCAATCCGGACCTTGAGTTTCTCGACGATTTTCGCCAACTCGTCATCGTCTGGCGTACCCAAATCGATCTTTGCGATCTTCTGTAGCTCATGCTGTTCGAGAGCATCATCAATAAGCGATTTCATATCATCCCATCCGCAAGTTGTTTGCACGTAGGTATTTGAATTGAGGATATAAAAGGGTTCACGCCAGGCCATCTCCTCGTGGATTGGTCGAATTCCAGGCAGATGTGAGCTCAACGGATGGACCATTGCTCGACGACACTGGGACGAGCGAAGAGGAGCGGCTCGTTTTGATGTCCCCGTGCGTTTGCATGTTTGAGTCTCTCTTTTCCGAAGGAAAAGAAACTCCAAGATGCTGGCTCTTTCTTCGTCTCAGCAATATTTATATCGGCGGTCCCTGATTACTTACATAGTCAAGGGGTGCACTCATGCCGAAGAGTCTTGTTAAAGAAGCATTGGGAAAAGACGTAGATGAACTGAACGAGAAGTCTTCCCCTCAGCCCGCACAGGTACAGGTCACAGCACCTGCTCCCCCAACCGCGGATGACGAGGAGATAGCAAAGATCGCGGCGCAGCTGGATGTCAGCATAAAGATCATCGGTTGCGGCGGTGGCGGTACCAACACCATCAGTAGATGTGTCGAGGCCGGCATATCAGGCGCTCAGCTATGCGCGATAAATACCGACGCAAAGCATTTGCTCTCGATCCACGCTCCGAAGAAGATCCTGATAGGAAAGAACATCACTAGGGGTCTTGGCGCGGGGGCCATACCGCAGGTAGGCGAGGCCGCGGCCAAGGAGAACGAGAGGGAGATCAGGGATTTCCTTCAGGGAGCCAACATGGTCTTCGTAACTGCTGGCCTGGGAGGCGGCACCGGGACCGGCTCCGCGCACTTCGCTGCCAGGCTCGCGAAAGAGGGAAAGGCTCTTACGATTGGCGTCGTAACATTGCCGTTCAAGGCGGAGGGCGAAGTAAGGATGGAGAACGCCCTAGACGGACTCGAGAAATTGAGGAGGCTGTGCGACACGACCATCGTGATCCCCAACGACAAGCTCCTTGAACTCGTTCCGAAGCTCCCGGTGGACGCCGCGTTCAAGGTCGCGGATGAGGTCTTGATGCAGACCATCAGGGGCCTGACCGAGATCATAACCAAGCCCGGCCTGGTCAACTTGGACTACAGCGACATCCTGACGGTCATGAACGAGGGCGGAGTCGCATTCGTCGGTATCGGGGAATCCGAAGAGGCCGACTCGGAGTCCAGAGTCGAGGCGGCAATCGAGGAAGCCCTCAACTCGCCACTCCTGGGTGAGATCGATCTCAAGGAGTCCAAGGGCGCACTGATCAGAGTAGTCGGCGGGCCGGACATGACGGTCACCGAGGCTCAGAAGGCCGCGGAGGTCGTGGGTCAAAGGGTCGCGAAGCATGCACGACTTATCTGGGGATGCAGCATCGACCCGGCTCTGGAGAGCACTGTGAAGATCCTGCTGATCGTCACTGGCGCCAAGTCGGACTCATTCATCGGGCAGGAGAGCCGTAATGTTATGTCCGATGGCAGGAAACCGGCGGCAGGTTCCAGATCGTACGGAAGGAACGACGAGCCGATCGATTTCGTCAGATGAGCCTCAAACTTCAACAAATCCAATAAGCGGCCTCACCGCCGCCTATCTTCTTACTTTTCTCTCCACTTTCCCCTGCAGCTTGGGCTCGTCCGCGAACCGCGCTCCGCACTTCGGACAGAACTTGTCCTGGAGTTCGCTCCTGGCCCCGCATACTGAGCACTCTGCACCCCCGACTCTGTCGGAAAAGATGACGCCGCAAAGACAAGCGAACGCATCCTTGTCGACCCTTCTCCCGCAGGCCGGACACTCTGAAATCAGCTCTACAAGAGATTCGCCACAATATTCACACGTCTGCGAGGCCTGGGGGATCTCCTTGCCGCACTTGGGACAGAGCATGTTCCCTTCGCCCACGAGCACGACCCCGCAGCCACATGACCTCTCCCCCTCTGCGACGATCCTGCCGCACTCAGGACACTGGAACAGATCCTCCGAGAAATCCGTGGTGAACACGACTCCGCATCTCCTGCAGAAGAGGTCTTCGTCCGTGAGGTTCTCTCCGCATTCGGGGCACTGGATGGAGCGTCGATAGAGCGTGCAGTCGCAGCTCTCGCCATCAAGCAACCTTCGCCCACAGATGCTGCAGAACATGGATGCGTCGGGCGCCTTCTGGACTTGATCCTTCAGGGCTAGGTACGTGTTCTCGGTCACCTCGCCGAGGAGGAACCTCTCCTCGAGAAGCAGCATCTTGTCCTCCTTTGTCAAGGGCATCGGTCTCAGCACGGGCATCTCCGAGTCTATCACGTGCGGCTTCTGTGCGGAGTAGCCGAGTTCCTTCCCGCAGATGGGGCATGAGCCGACCCTCATCGCACAAGAGTTGTGGAACTGCTTGCCGCAGCCGCACAGCACGCTCGGAAGTTCCTTCTTGATCATTCCCAAGCAGATGTCGCACTTCAGCTGGCCCTTGACCCTTACCGCCTTGACCTGCGGACGGGTCCTCACCTGGACCTTCCGTGTCCCCGCACGGCGTTTCTGGCCTTTCGGCACCTTGATCAGCCGCGGCCTGCGCTGGGCTGCGAGAAGGATGATGGATGCACAAATGGGGGATATCGACATCGCCACTTCGCTCCGGCATACGCGGATGCCGTCCGCGGATATAAAAGTCGAGTACGCGTTGTCGTGGGCCATGGCCATGAAGGACACCGTGAGGTTCGTAGGTGAGTTGATGGAGGTTTCCGCTAGGACGGCCCCTAAGGCGGCCGGAGAGGACTTCATCGAGGTCGCGCTGCTGTCTGATTCAGAGAGGGTCGCGCTCGGCAACGACATGATTAGAATAGGAAAGGAGCGTGGCATATATGGGTTCGAGCGCGATGGCCAGAACGTGCTGGACTCGGACGCTGTCGTCCTCATCGGCTTGCTTCCGCACAAGGGCGTCGGGCTCAACTGTGGAGCATGCGGCTATGGGACCTGCAAGGAGTTCAACGAGAAGTCGTCCTCGGGGGATTTCAAGGGGCCGAACTGCGTGATCCGAGCCCTGGACCTCGGGATAGCCCTCGGTTCCGCCGCGAGGCAAGCGGGAGAGTTCAACATCGACAACAGAATCATGTACAGGATCGGCGTGGCTGCGAGACGGCTCGGGCTCGGCCAAGCGAACGTAAGCCACGGGATCCCGCTGTCCGCGAAGGGAAAGAACATATTCTTCGACAGGCAGAAGAAGTAATCAGACTTCGTTCGGTTCTGGCCACGCGCGCATCTTCACTCGGGCAGGGACGCCGAGATTGGTACCATCGAGGAGGTACGCCTCAAGATCTCTTGGATCCACGAGGTCGTTCCTGAAGAGTGGCCCGAACTTCGAGCCTGTGGTCGAGTTGATCGGGGTCCCTGTGAGCAACGGGTTGAAGGCCGGGACGATGATTAGCTCTCTTGGACAGTGGTCATATCTCTTCAGCACCGCCTTGGACTTCAGCTTCCCCTTCAGCCAGCATTTCTCGTTGCTTCTGGTCCCCAAGGAATCGGCGAGCACGACTGAAGGATGGATGTGCCCCATCACGAGCATGTCACCCTCCATGACCTCGTGGGATGGCCAGATATGTCCGTGGAAAGCCCCGGCGTTCTCGACCCTCATGCCTGCCCCAGAAACGGCTTTCACTCCGGGAGGCAGGATCGCATCGAGCCCTCCATCATGGTTGCCTGCGACGATCACAACCTCCTTGTAGCGATTCATGAGCTTATCGAGTATCGGCGGGATCTCCCTGTCCTCGCGGTAGCTCACGGATGGGATCCGATGCTTCAGATCCCCCAGGATCAGCAGGTTGTCCGCAAACGCTGTCAGGGCCTCGAGGCTGGAAAGCATCTTCGGAGCTTGGGACGGGATGTTGAAGCCTGCATGTCTGAGCTGCACCTCTATTCCGAGATGGAGGTCCGCGATGCACAGCCATCTCTTCTTGCCTCTCATGACCAAAGCGGGCACGTCTGGTACGGGCTCCAGGTCCATGGTCCCTCGTACAATGCCGGGGCGGATATATTTGCCGCTTCATCTCCCGACCGAGAGCCTATCGGCCAGGAACCTGGGCAGACCTGCGGATTCGATCGCGCTCGCCGCCTTGTCGATATCGTAGTCCAGCCTGAGTATCTCGCATTCGTGGGAGTCCGTGTCGAGCAGGGCGTAGCAGGTCCTGGGATTCCCATCCCTCGGCTGCCCAACAGATCCCGGGTTGACGATGAGTCCGGACGGGAACCTCCTCACATAAGGCACATGCGTGTGGCCGAGAATCAGGAGACCGCATCGCGCCCTCGTGAGCATCGACTCGGTCGCGTCCTGCTCGAACACATACTCGGTGCAACTCTCGACTGAACCATGGTACATCGCCACCTTCAGCCCCGCGACCTGGAACCTCGCTTCCGTACTCAATGAATGTAGCCATCTCCTCGAATCATCATCCAAGCGCGACGAAGTCCACTCGACGGCCTTCGCCGCGTATGGATTCATGAAGGATGTGTCCCGGTCCAGCACTGCCAAATCGTGGTTCCCCAGTACGGTCGGCTTCGAGAGCACACTCATCGCGCTGCAACATTCGTTCGGGAATGCGCCGTAGCCCACAATGTCTCCTGCGCAGACGACGACATCGGCGCCCCCTCTGTCTCTGAGTTCGGCCGCCACGGTCTTGAGCGCATGGATGTTCGAATGGATGTCCGAGAGTATGGCTAGCCTCATATGCGAGCTCCATGGTAGGAACGTGGCTCCGTCCTATCGTAGATGTCTACGCAGTACCAACGGTATCTTCTCGATGATGTCCGTCGCCAGCAGTCCATAGCTCTTCTCCTCGAAAACAAGGTTGCCGGCAAGGCCACAGGTGAAGGCCCCGATCCTCGCCGCTGCGAACGGGCTCGCTCTCTGCCCAAGAAGACCAGCCACGATTCCCGTGAGGACGTCGCCCGTGCCGCCCACGGTCATCGCTTCGTTGTGGACTCTATTGTGCTTGATGTATGTCCCATCGCTGATGACGTCGGTCGGCCCTTTCAGGAGGATGGTCATTCCGAGCTTTCCTGCCGCCTCCTTGACCGCGGCCGACCTCTTCGTGAGATCGTCAGTGGGAGGCGTCTTTCCAGTGAGTTTCTTGAACTCCCCCGCATGTGGCGTGATGACACCGGTCTTCCCCCTGAGGACTGAAGGTCTTGCTCCACAGGCACCGATCGCATCCGCGTCGATGACGAGCGGCTTGTCCGACCTCCGCACTATCTCCTGGATGGACTGGACGGTCTCTGGATCGTTCCCCAACCCAGGCCCAATCGCGATGACATCCACCCCGGCCGAGAACGCCACCACCTTCGCAACGTGATCCTTCGTGAGTATCGATCCGTCGAGCGCTCGTACGATGATGTTCGGCGAGTATATCGATACTGGCAATGCCGCAGGCTCTGGCGTGAAGACGAATGTGAGATCCGCCCCGGACCTCATCGCGGCCATGCCAGTGAATGCTGGCGCGCCTGTGTATGGCCCGCCACCGATGACAAGGACTCTTCCCGCATCACCCTTGTGCGCATCCTTCTTCCTTTTCGGAAGCAAGGAGAAATCACCAGGCCCGCAGTAGAGTTCCGCCTCGGGAGGTATCCCGATGTCCTCGACGACGATCTTCCCTGAATTCTGCTTCGTCATGCCCACCTTCGGAGCGTGGAGGGTGACTGTCACCTCTGGTCTCACTTGCAGGTCAGAGGGCCATCCCGATGGGACGTCCACCGAGACGACCATCCGCTTCGACTCGTTCAGTGCCTTGATCAGCTTCGGGTAGGGGTCGTGCGGCCTTCCTTGGATTCCGACCCCGAACATCGCATCCACGATGACATCGTATCGTTTCGGCTCGAAGGACTGGAGCTGCTTGACGAGCTCCGTCACCGTTTCGAGATTGTACCGCGCGATGTCGCTCGATACCTCCGATTCGGCGAGGAAGACCTCGGTGTGCAAGGATCGAGCGATGTGCCTAGCTGCGACAAACCCATCTCCGCCATTGTTCCCCTTGCCACAAACGACGGCGACCTTCCAGTCAGGCTTGGAGATGCTGAGGATGTATCTGGCCACCGACTGCCCTGCTCGCTCCATCAGCGCGATCGTCCTCACGCCGAGATAGGACGCGTTGATGTCAAGGACCTTCACTTCCTCTGATGGGATCGCAGGCCTAGCCACGGCTTCGGATTGTCAAGAGCGCTCTTAAACCTGACGAGCGCGCGGTCTCTGACGCTGGCCAGCGTGACGAAAAATGGGGCGGCGACTTGGAAAAGAAATAAATAGACAGACCTCTTAGACATCGATATCGGCAGGGATCAAGTAAGTGAGTGAGATCAAGCGGCTTGTTTTGGATGTCCTGAAGCCTCACCACCCGACCATCATTGAGCTATCCCGCAGGATCGGGGTCCTGAACGGCGTTTCCGGGGTCAACTGCACTCTGGAAGAGGTCGACCGTGAGACGGAGAGCGTGAAGATAACGATAGAGGGGACCTCCATCGATTTTGAGAGCGTCGAGGAGACGATCTCTGATTGCGGAGCAGTCATACACTCGTTGGACAGCGTCTCCGCGGGCAAGAAACTCGTCGAGGAAGTGGAAACGCCTCAGGACAGATGATTCACTCAGGCTTCGGTTTCGGCATGGTCTTCAGCTTGAACGCCACCTTCTGCATCAAGTCCAGCTTCTTCAGCTTGGGCTCGACGAGCACCCTCCCATTCGACTTGTACCAGAACCTGGGGTAGGACTTCTCGAGCTCGAGGATGCAGTCGAGCCCCAGCGACTTGACCGCTTCGTAGATCATTTGAGCGCTTGGACCCTCGATGGCATTCTTCTTGGCGACCATGCGCCCCTCACCCCTGCTGATCTTGAGCTCGAAGTATGCGGGGTAGAGCACGACGGCTTTCTCAGGATCGACGGCCATCTCAGGACCTCCAATTTGCGAACACCGCGCCGCTATCTAACTTTGTCGGTGAGGGTTCTGTCAAAAATCGGGTGGTGAGTTCATGGGATGGGCCGAAGTCGGATTCCCTGATACTACATGTAATCGGAGAATCCTAGTGCATCTGGCGTCAGATCATGACCCAATGTGCAGCAGCAGAAAGTGCCTGACATGTGGGAGACACCATTCCCGAATGGGCACTCTGTTCGAATGCGAATGCGGCTTCAACCTTGACAGGAATGTCAATGCCAGCATCGACCTGCTGCAGACAGCCGTCTCCAAGAGATTGGAGGTGGTAGGGGGTCTACGGTTCGACCCCGGCGCATTCCGGTATGACGCGATGAGGATCCTATACGAGCCAGCGATGGCCGCACGGTTTGAGCCGAACGGAATGAGTGAGGAGATGGAGGTGGTGGCGCCCTGATAGGCCCACCACCCGACTCTTTACAGAACCGTCGGTGAGTTCCGCTGTCAGAAAAGAGCTCGCCTAGATGGCCGGTGCGGGCGGCGCTGTAGATGGGATCAGGGTGGCGTTGACTACGCCGTCCTGGCCGGTCCTGGAGGTTATCACGGCTTCCCCGAGCTCCGTCATGATCGTCGCGCCCTTGGTCATGATGTTCCTCTGGACGTAGTTGGGGTTCGATGGGTTCGTCTTGACCGTGAGGATCTTCACCTTCTTGATCTTCCTCGTCTTCGGATCCACCACGTTGGCGGAGTTGGCCATCAAAAGGCGCGCCTTCTGGGCCTTTCCCTTGACCCGGTAGAGCTTGACTTTCTGAGGACCCAAGCGTGTGAACTGCTTCTCTCTCCCGACCTCGAACCTTCTCTTCTTTCGGGCGAGCCTCAGCCTTCCGCCTGATGGCTTCCTCTTGGGTCTGCCTTGCCAAATGGCCATCTGTAACCTCTCGGCCAAGTGAAAGTGGGAGGTCTATTAAAACATTATGGGATGCCCGAGCGCTGGAGCTGGACCTCGTGGAACTTCACATCCACGCTCTCACCTACGCGCACGCTGGCATAAGAGCCGTTCCTGGCTGATCCCGGGTTCACGAACACGGTGTCCTTCGAGATTGTCCTGCCCCGCGCCTCGTGCACGTGGCCGGACACCGCAAGGGTGGGCTTGAATTCGTTGGCCACTCGAAGTATCCCCCTGGAACCCAGGTGCCGCCCGCTCCTGGTGAGGTCGTTCATGCCGTATGCAGGACAGTGCGTGATCATGATGCCATCTTTGACCGCCACGGACCTGAGAGACCTCTCCAGGATATCGTCCTCCATCTCGAACGGCATCCCGCCCCCGGGCAATGAACCCCCGAGACCGAAGAACTGCCGTCCCATGAATTCCTCCCGCATATTGTGTATGCTCGCGTTCGCCCCCTCGAGGACGGAGACGGTCTCCGGGACATCACAGTTGCCGGGGACTGCGAAGATCCGGAGCTTAAGTCTCTTCAGGAACTTCTCGGTGAACTCGGTCGTGCCGAAGGTGGTGAAATCCCCGCATACGATCAATGCGTCATAAGAATCGGACGATGCGACCTCCGCGAGCATGTCGAGGGCCTGGTTTGAGCCGTGCAGATCGGAGCAGACAAGCAGGTTCAGCTCTTTCAGGGAATCACCATATCCCGAAATTCAGGTTGCCGTAGACGAGCGCGTAGAATAGTAGGTAGCCGAGGATGGCGCCACCGTTGAGGAGAGGAAGTCCGGCCTGGGGCCGTCCCTTCATGACGAAAGTCATCAGGGCCGCGAAACCCAGCATGGCTCCCAGGAGCGTACCGAACGACACCAGAAGATTGGATTCGATGCCTCCTATTTGGAATGGGCCCGTTCCCACTGCGGTCAGGAAGTGGTACGAGGAGGCCACGAGCACTCCGGGGATGATGATGTCACCGAGGCCCATGAACATCGCCTCTCGTTCCTCTCCTTCCTCTAGTTCCTTGACCAGCGATCCCTGCGTGAGGTAAGAGTATCCACGTTTCTTTGGTATCACCAGGAGGATTGGCAGCCTCATACCGGTGACCCCATCGGCCAAGGCCACCATGTGCTTCGTGCCATAGACCGAGACAGCGTCATATATCGCGAGCGCGACGAGCAAGATCAGCACGGGCAGGATGTCGAGCGAGTTGCCAAAGATGCCGATCACGCCTATCGCCATGAGAACGCCGGACGCATCGACCACGTACCATTCTGGTTTCTTTATCAGGTAATACGTCAGTGTGCCGGTGATCAAGAGGGGGACGATGAGACCCACGATACTCGAGGTCAGCTTGGCCGCGATCGCGATCAGGACATAGAAAATGGTGAACGCCACCGCTCCGATGAAGATGAACTTGACGATGTCCTCGCGCTTCTTCTTGATGATGTACAGCACGGCGAAAGTGAACAGGATTATCGCGCCGATGTAATAGATCGGGATCAGGGGGTCGTTCGGATTGGAGAAAGCCTGATCCTCCGTGGTCAGGATCGAAGAGACCATCACGAGGGCTCCAAGCTGGGCCACCAAGAAGATCAAAGCCATGATGATGGTGGTCCTGACCGTCCCTTTCATCGGCCCAGCTAGACGAACCGGTTTAGAAATACTTTGTGCATAGGCGAATCGCGGAAAACTTCCAAATAGCCCGAGACCGGTGTCACCGCCGTGGCTGAACTAGATTTCGTCAAGGTGGACGTGTTCGCGCAGGAGGCCTACTCCGGAAATCCAGCGGGGGTGGTGTTCGACGCCGATGACTTGGACGAGATGCAGATGCAGAGGATCGCATTCGAGGTCGGCTCACCGGTCACATCGTTCGTCCTGAGATCCAAGAAGGCCGATGTGAGGCTTAGGTTCTTCTCGCCAACATCCGAGGAGCCGCTCTCGGGTCATGGCACGATAGGTTCACTATGGTGTCTCGCTGACAGGGGGGCGTTTGGCTCCTCGCCGGGCGGAAAGCGCAGGATGGAATCGCAGGTGGGCGTCCTCCCGTTCTCTGTCGAGAAGAGAGCCGAGGGCCTCGAACGTGTCTGGATGACTCAGAGGAGACCGATGTTCGCTCGGGAGGGGGACGAGAAGGAGGTCGCTAGCGCACTCGGCGTGGGCGTGGACGCGCTGTTCCACGACGAGTTCCCGCTCAGCAGAACCTCCACGGGTGTCCCATACCTACTGGTCCCCGTGAGGTCGATCGACGTCATGGGGAAGCTGGAACCCAGGCATGACGAGGTCAGCGCCCTTTCGCGCGAGCTGGACATCGCCGGGATAGAGGTCTACTCGTGGAGCGTCCTCGACCAGGGCTCGACGATCCATGCGAGATGTTTTCTTCCATCGAATGTCATCTTCGAGGAACCTGCATCCGGAATGGCCGCGGGGGCATTGGGGGCGTACCTCGTGGAGAACGACTTTATTCCTCGGGAGGAGTTCGAGGACATAGTTGTGGAGCAAGGCCATTGGATCGGGCGTCCGTCGAAGATATCGGTGCGCGTGGAAAAGAAAGGGTCAACGATAAGAAGGGTCGAGGTCGGTGGACCCTCGCGGATATCGTGCACCGGGAGATTGGTCGCGCCTTAGGTCCGCTCAGCTCTCCCTCTTTCCGAAGGCGACTGTCCCAGAGACTTTCTCGATCATGACTCTGACCTGGGAACCTTTTGCCGTCCCAGGGATGTAGATAATGAACTCGCCCTTCCGAGCGATGCCGTCGCCCTTCTTCCCGACATCCTCGATCATCAGGTCATAAACCTGGCCAGCCTCTATCTCCCTGGCCTTCGCTGCCTTGACCTGCTTCCTCACATGGACGGGGCGATGAGCGCCGCAAGTCTCGCAGACCAGGATGAGGATCCGGCCTTCCTTGACTATCTTCGTGTCTGGTCTGTTGCACTCGGAGCATAGGACGTACTCGTCGACGTAGTCCTCTATCCTGTCAGCTATGGCCGCGGTGGAGACCTTGCCCTTGAAGACCACTCGTCTTCCTTCGAGCGCACCCGCGGTCCCAAGCTCCCTGAGAAGGTATCCTAGCAGATGATCGGGCTCTCGCCTCAGCGTGTCGACGATGTCCCCGAAATTCCTGAGGACCGTCGTCTTTCCCTCGATCATCACGTCTGGTTCGGGGACTTGGAACCTGTCATGCGATTCGAGCGTCTGTGGAAGCTTCTTCTTCGCTCTCTCAAGAAGAACCTCGTAGTCGAAGCTCGCCTTCGTGGCCATCGTGGTTTCATCGTGCATGGCATAGTTAAAGGTATTGGAGTGCCTGACTCCGTGCGAGCGCTGCGGCTCACGATAGATTCAGGGCCGTTCCAGGACCGGCTCCCGACATGTCTCTCGAAACATTTATGGACAAGGCAGACCCATCTCACGCCCAGTGGGGATTTCCCGGGCATGTTGACACCGCCTAGTTCGAACAATCCCTTGAATAATTTGAAACCGGTCGAGGCCGGAGGGTCCAGACCCAGCAAGTTCGCTGCATTCGACTCGCTTGCGGACGGCGTCGTGGTAATGGGAAAGGACGGCACGATAGAATTCGTGAATTCGAGGATGAAAACGACTCTGGGGGACATCACAGACAAGAAATGTTCGGAAGTCCTTGGGTGCGGGAAGGTCGAGGGAGCCTGCTCCGCTTGTCCTATCAATGTTGGTTGGGATTTCGAAAAAGGGCCGAACGTGAGGCGCGTCCAGACGACCAATGGGCGAACGGTCGATTTGGTAGTGACGAAACTGGTCGATCAGGAGACCAAGAGGGACTTCTTCGTGTGCGTCTCCCACGACGTGACGCAGAGAGTGGAGGCTGAGGACCGACTCGTGGTCATGACAGCTTCGTTCGACCAGATGTCGGAAGCCGTGTGCATCGCGGACCTCGAAGGGCGTCTCATCTATGTCAACAAGGCGTACGTTCAGCTGACCGGCTACGATGAGAAGCAAGTCGCCGGGCTAAGCATGACGGACACCACCAACTCGTCCGGCACAATGCCGACGATAATGAAGGCGGCCCAGACACGCGGATGGCACGGGGAGATGACCGGGCTCAGGAAGGACGGCACGCGCTATTATGCACAGGTCGAGGCGTTGCCGGTCAAGAGCGAGAAAAGCAGGTTGCTGGGCTCGGTCGGCATCTTGCACGACATAACGCGACAGAAGACCGAGAAGGTGGAGTACGAGAAGTACACCAGCGAGCTCGAATCGAAGATGGAGGCTCGAACGGTGGAGCTCGCCCGGAGGGTCAGCCAGCTCACCACCATCAACAAGATCGGCAGGGTGGTCACCTCCTTGCTCGACCCCGATGAGCTGATGACCGAGTTGGTCAAGTCTATCGCCCAAGGGTTCGGCTACAGGCACGTGGCCATGATCATGATGGACAAGGAACGAGGCGATCTCTACTTCAAGGCTGGATACGGATGGCACATGGACGCCGTTCCCAAGGACCTTAGGATAAAGCTCAAAGAGGGCATCATCGGGCATGCGGCCTACTTCGGTGAGACACTGGTCAGCGCGGATGTGGAATCCGATCCCAGGTACGTCCGAAAGGACATGATAGGCACGAAGTCCGAGCTGTCAGCACCGGTCATGTTCAGAGGGGAGATCCTAGGTGTGCTGGACATCCAGAGCGACACGAAGGATGCGTTCACCAGGAACGATGTCAGCGTCATCGAGATGATCGCGGACATGCTCGCCACGGCGATCACGAACGCCAGGGTCTACACAGAGTCCAAGGAACGCGAGGCGGCGCTCTCCGTTCTGGACAGGATAAGCAAGCAGATCTCCTATCGTCTGGAGCCCATGGTCGTCCTGGACCAGGTCGCACGAGATGCGGCCAACCTGCTGAAGGCGGAGAAATCGATGGTGGGCTTGATCGAACCAGGCGCCGATAGCCTCCGCTATGTCGCTCCCTATCGAATAGACAAGGACAAGGTCCTGGGGCAGACCTTCACCACGAAGGTGGGGATTGCAGGAAGGGCGCTTCGATACCTGAAGGCCGAGGTGGTCAATGACTATCTAGCCGACCCCGATGGTCAGGAGAGCTGGGCAGAGATGTTCGACATCAGGTCGATGATCACGGCTCCCCTCGTTGTCGAAGGCAGAGGGATCGGCGTCATCAATGTCTACAACAAACTAGGCGGGAAACCCTTCACGAAGAGCGATGCGTTGTTTCTCTCGTCCCTTGCCGACCACGCGGCCATCGCGCTGGAGAATGCAAACCTGCTCTCATCCCTGAACCAGCGGGTACACTCCCAGCTCGCATTGTTGGAGACCGCGCTCGCGATGCAGAGACAGATAGACTCGAGCAGCATCTACGAGGCCGTCGCCGAGAAGCTCCGCGATGTCGTCTGGTACGATGGGCTCACGTTCTACAAGATCGATCACGAGAGTTCAATGGTGCAGCCGATGCTTGCTCGCGGGCCCTATGCGGCTGAGATCATGGCTGAGACATTCTCGACCGATGTCGGGGTCACCGGATACGTCGCTAGGACCGGAAAGGCGGAGCTGGTGAACGACACGACATTGGACCCTCGGGCTGCCCATGTCAAGGATACCCCAGAAGAGAAAGAAGCGTTGGCTGTGATCCCGTTGATGGGCAAGGATCACGTGATAGGGGTGC
>Ga0315282_10001321_pt1 | contig 47041 bp, 44 predicted proteins | sample YL17G07_20_MG_FD_203693 | JGI IMG/M metagenome (GOLD analysis project Ga0315282, IMG submission 203693) | Sediment microbial communities from Yellowstone Lake, YNP, Wyoming, USA - YL17G07_20 | ecosystem: Environmental > Aquatic > Freshwater > Lake > Sediment | place: USA: Wyoming | collected...
TCTCAAGGGCGAGAAGGGGCAAGGCATCGGCCAGATCTATCAGCAATTGATCGGCCCCCGTTTGCTTGAGTGTAAGGGCTATCTCGCTAACAGCTTCCGCAAAGCTCGGCATATGAATTTGCCGGTCCTCGAATTCAAGGTCAATCCCGCGTTCTCTCAGCAGGTTGACCAGCAGCTCAAAGCTGCCCACCTTCGCCGCCACCATGTTGTCTCGCGCTGACCCAGCCGGGGATAGGAGAAGGACGGTGTTGCGGTCACCTAGACGAGAAGAAACAATGTGCGGGAGCAACGTTGTAGCCTCACAGTTGAACGCGAAGACGAATACCTTGTGCATTTGGAGTCATCTCTTATTGGCGGATTTGCACCCCCCCTGTTGTGTGGATGACCACCGGAAACGAGCCACCATGCTCCACGGTCCTCACCACTCTCTCCGTGCGTACAAACGGTCTTGCCAACACGAATCACTAACTCGACTCTCCCCCTGCATTCTCAGGTTGGAGGGCCTCCAAAGCGATTGTACCCAACGGTGTCAGAACATACTCGCCATCGCTCTCTACAACAAAGCCCTCTCTCTTGGCCTGAGTGATTTGCCTACTAATGGCCGAGGAGTGCTTCTTCAACTTGGGCTGCAGATCAACCAACCTAGCCCTTGGGTGGCTCTTCAACTCCCTTAGTAGAGAGAGATCCCGCGGCATGCACATTTCTGGTATAGGTACCTCCAAACGCTTGCCTGTAGCTAGGACTGGCATGTACACGCGGACTCGTCCCCTTGGTTTCCCTTCAGGCAGACTCGAATAGATGACACTCGCCAAGTACATCGGTATGCTGACTGACGACAACGAGTCACAGAGCGTAGTGATAACCTGCTCCCACTCGGCCTGACGTATCGCTTTGAGCAGGGCCACTACTGACCCACATGGGTCCATCTGTGACAGCTGAACGCGGATGAATCCAAGGGGTGACCCTTTCGTCCCCATCAGCGCCAAGATACGATCCACAGTCTGAATGACGAGGTCGGCCTGATGACCTGTTGACTCTATTGGTATGGCCATTAGAACCGCGTCTCCAGCCGACGTGGTGTGTTCCGCGAGTGTGGGAAACATGAACCAAGAGTCATCAGTCGCCGGAAAAACGAAAAGTTTCGCCAAGATATGGATGTTCTACTAGGATGCAGCACTCTTATCTTTTCTCGATAGAGCCCCGCTTCAATGCAATCTTGGGAGAATATTGATGCATCCCGCGGACCGTACCTTCGAGAGATCGTACCCCGTTGCAGATCCCGAGATTCCGAACCCCTGCCCAAATCCCTAATACTGATATCCGCGGACTCATGGAGACGATGGCGCTCGCGTGCAAGAAAAGGTAGTTCCTGCAAATAGCCCGGGAAATGGCACTCCATTGCAAGAAGGCCGTCACTACGCGCGTGAGTTTGGTGTTTCTTTTATGTGTTCCCACACAGTTGCCATTCGGCAGTGAACCAATCAATAGAGCGCGCCAGACCAACCATATTCGTGGGGTCCAAGCCGGTAATAGCCTACGTCGTGGCCACTCTGATGGAGTTATCAAAGAAACATGAGGTCACAATCGTAGCCAGAGGGCGGTCCATCAGCAAAGCCATCGACACAGTTCAGGTAATCAGGACGCGATACCTCTCAGGCTCTCTACGAATAAGAAGGATCGAGTTCAGTTCCGAACCCTACCCCTTGAGCGACGTCCATCCTGAGGAGAGGTTTGTGTCCACAGTCAAGATCATCCTGTCGAGTGGGGCAGCCTAGTCGCCTCTCCGAGAGAATAAGCTACCTATTCGACGCCAAGTGGTTCGGCTATGACCTTGCCACCCTGAAAGTGGAGGTCCCAGCGGCAACATACGAGGAGGCGTAGACTGTGTAGTCGCCCTCGGAGGCCGTGGTGTGCAACCGAAAAGCTGAGGAATAAGTGCCATCGGACCCAGTCTCTACCTGGTCAATCCAGACCACTTGGGACGACGGGTCACGAACTTCTATCCCCACATCAACACCTGCCATCGCTGACCAGCCACCCCTGAGGAACCCGCTGATCGTTACCGCGTCGCCTGGTTGATACTCTCGCCTGTCTACGGCCACAGTAATGCCCGGCCTCAACGATTCGGCCGACCAGTAGACCAAGGCAACAGCAGCGACGGCAATTGCCACCAGTGCCAAGAGATGTCCTATGCCCAACTCGATGACAATCACGTCCTTCTCGTCATCCATGGGCCGTGTTGGACAACTCGCCGGGAGGATATATGTCGCTCGCTCTCCGTTACGAAAGGCATATTGCGACTGCTTGAGCAAGTCGTGTGGAGTTGGCGACCGTGTCAGGCAGATTAGCCCGTGGCCTTCTATTGTGTCCGATCTCACTGATGCTGATCCTAGACCTCTTCCAGGTGGCGAACGCGTTGAACTTGACATATTACCCAATGGTCCACCGATTGACCGCAGAGACGCAACTCAGCATACTCGTGATAGATCCGTTTGCCGACCGATGCCTGACACTGATCTCAGGTCTGTTGTCTCTGGTCATGCTCTTGCCAAGGCGCAAGTCCATTCCGTCGAATAGTCTGAGTCGGTATCCAATCTCGGCAGTCTTCCTCGTAGTGTCCTTGGCGACGCTTGGTGACTTGCGATTGTTCGCTTTGGCTTCAGTGTTAGCCGCAACAGCGCTGTTGGACATCGTCCGACTGAGCGACGATGTTGCCCCCCTGCTGCAGACAACTCTAGCGATCGTCGTGGCAATTGAAGGCATTGCGCTATCCTATTGGGTCCTCTCACCTCTGCTTGGAGACTCGACCATTACCCGAGTAGGTTCCACCGTCGCATCAATAGAAGCTGGGTTCTTTTACTTCCTTTCGACTTTCAGTCCGTTGGTCCTTCTGCTACTGGCTTTCTCTTGGCTGATCGCTCCCGTGACAGGGCTAGCCCGACGCATCAGAGGACTATCGCTCGGCAGAAGTGGCCTGAAGATAACAGTCTCTACTCGAGTCCTCCCATCCACCAGTTCAAGTGGCAACCCACCTCGCGGCAGGTCCAACAGAGTCATCATCCCGATGCTCTGCATCGCCATGCTAGTGTCGGCCGTGGTCGCGGCTTACCCGAGCTTGCCAGCGGTCAACCCCAGGGGGATTCCAACGGGGACGGATGTGCCTCACTACACACAAGAGCTTCAAGCGCTGTTACTCCTTGACCCTGCCAACGCCGTTTGGAGGGCTTTCACCGTGTCGGAAGGCGGAAGCAGGCCTGCGTTCATGTTGCTGCTATACTTGTTGGGCACCCTGAGCGGGCTCATAGCATCGCAGATAGTCGTCCTGCTGCCAATTCTTTTGGGACCGTTGCTGGTTGTCTCAGTCTTCCTGATGGCAAGGGCAGGAGGAGCTGGCGATACCGCGCTCTGGCTGGCAGTCGTCCTTGCTGCTCTCTCTCCCACGGTACTGGGTAGTATGTATGGCGGGCTGTACGCCAACTGGTTCGCGCTTGCGGTATCATTCTTGTCCTTTGGGTTCCTGATGCGGGCGACTGCCGGTGAAGGCCTGAGCTGGAAGTACTTGGCATTGTCGACGGGAGCCATGGGCGTGGTGGTACTCTCACACCCATGGACCTGGGATTGGATGGTCGCCTGCCTAGTTGTGTATCTGGTAGGGCTCCGATTCTCGCACAGTGTGTCAAGCCAGAATCCTGACTGGAGGAAGGAAGCGACGGCAGTAGCGTTTGTCATCGCGGGAAGCTGGTTCATCGACTTCCTGAGATCTGCCTTGCTGGGAACCAGAGGAGGGATCTCGCTGGGCTACAGTGTTGTCGGTCAATGGTCAGGAGTCGTGAATCTGTTCATGCTACAACCAAACCTCAGCTACGCTCTTACAATCCTCCTAGGCGGCACCCTTTCGAACTGTCCCATTATGATGCTCTCCTTGCTGGGAGCCCACCGCGCCCTTAGTGATAGAGATCGTCTGGGGCTGTTCCTTGTCGCGTTTCTCGTGATGGCCTCTGTGTGGATTCCTATTACCAACTCCTCGGGTCAGCATAGGATCATGATGATCCTGCCCCTCTTCGCGCTCGCGGCCATCGGGTCAGACTCTGTGGCCAGAGTGTTACGAGATGGGAGGCATCCCGAGCTAGCCACCATGTTCCTAGCGGTAGTCTTCCTGTCCAACGCGACATACGCGTTCAGATCAGCCGTCAGCATGGTCCCTTCAGCGTGAAAATAACCGAAAAAGGTGCCTTGAAGCCGAGTTACAATGTGTTCTCCGTCGTGAACAACGACGACGAGCTGCTGCGCTACGCTAACGCAGTTTGGACTGGAAACCTCACCATTGTGATCTACAGTATTGAGGTCATCCCTTCCGAGTTCAGCTCCGGGCAGTCTGGCGAAGTCCAGCTACACACTACGAATGGAGACATGAAGGGAACCTACGTGGGGGAGATACTCGTCAGCTTCCGGGATTCTGAGGGTAGAGAGTTCGTCGAGGTGAACATTCCGACAGTAATCACTCGTCAGTGAATACCCCAAAAGTAATCACGGCGCAGCGCGCCCTCTTTGGTCGGAGGGTTCGGACCCTGGAGGTTCGGCACTTGAAGTGTCTAAGTGCTTCCTGGTTGTGCTCAAGACGATTCTCGGTGAATGAACTCCTTCAGGCCGCAATCCTCTTGATTTCGCTAACCTGTTGAGGAATCGAACTACCTATGACTGGCACCACTGAAGATAGAATCAGAAGAGAGAAAATCCCAACTAGGGACTTGGTCATACCCCACCAACTTGGTTTTCCAGAATAGACAACCTTTCGTTTCCTCCTCTTCATTCTTTTTCTAACGGTCGTCGAAAGTCATCACCTCCTGTCGCTCCGGATAAAGGCTTGCAGATTCCCAAGGGATAACACGAACATTGATTGGCATGAAAGAAGTCACAATAGTCTGAGAAAATCGAACACTTCGGTTTGTTGACCCAAAGTCAATCCCCAAACCCGGACGAAGATATGAGGCAACGGAAGCTCAGACCTTCAGATGTTCTTCCGGCATATACTACGTGGTTCTTGAGAACGGCCTCCTCCCAAACCAACCCCGGATCGGGACCGAGGCGATAGGCACCTGAGAAGGTGATCGAACCCTTGACCCTTGCGCGGGGTGACGATACCGGCTTGCCTTCGGACACGAGTGGAAGTGTGTTCACCGGGATGTGGAGTGAGGTCTTCGATGAAATGGTGTCCTGGCGTCTACCTACACTCTCTCTAGAGTCTCCCTGGTGATGTATGCGACCTCGATGTCTTCAATTCCCTGAACGTCAGTCATCATCTCATCCGTGACTTTGTCGCATACCAACACGCCCAACGCCTTGAACCGGGCCAGCTTGGAATAGAGGCGCACAAGCTTCGACAGGTTGAACAAATCCTCTTCCGGATCGGTGGCCTCTATGACGACTCTGACCTCCCTCCTAGGCGGAATCACCGACTTGTCGGTCACGAGGAAAACAATATGATCTGCTGCTTCCTCCAGACGCGGAAGGGCACTACCCTCGCCTGCTATCACCCTTGCCTTGCCTCCCCTCACCTCCAATGCCTCCTCAACATTAAGCCTGCTTGAGGAAAGAAGGTCAGAGTATTTCGCGATCATGTCACGAGACTCACCCTCGAACGAAAGCTCTATGGGGATCGCCTTGACTATGCTGAGGAGCCTCCTCCTAGTCGAAGGTACAACGATCAGACCTACAAGAAGCAGGGCGACTGCCGCGGGGACTGTGGCCGAGGAGACCACGAAGATCTGCGAGACCTCGACCTTGGCTTTGTCCAGATTGACCTGCGCCTCCCTCCTCTCGGTTCCGGAGTCGAAAGACATGGCAACCTCTGTCATTGGCAGTTGGCTTAACGAGTATGTCCCGTTCCCGTCTGTAGTTCCAGCAATCAATGAGCCATTGGACAGAGTCACGGTAACGCGTGTGCCCTGCATCGGAAAGCCGAAGAGGTCCTTCGCAACCAGAGTGAGCTGGGACACGTTCGCGGTCAGGGTCAAGGTGCGAGCGGTGTCTAACTCGAATTCTGACTGGGCGACCCGGACCCCTCGAAGTCTGACAGTCACAGAGCACATGCCACTGAACAACCCGTCCAAGGTGATGCTGCCTAGCGGAGAACTCTGATTGGCGACTAGCGAACCGTCAAGGCGAACCTCTAGTGAAGCGTTCTTTAACGGTTTCCCAGTCGGATCCACGACGCTCACGGAAAGGGAGTGAACGGCGCACGGCACGGAGCTGTCAACGTTAGAGGTCACGTTGATTGGCAATGGGCCAGCGACTTGGACACCCTTGTATAGAGCAGTAGCGGTAATGGTTCCGGCGGGCGTAAAGGGAAGGGTGACCGGAGAGGTCAATTCAAGGGTCGTGCCGTTTGGCAGCTGAAGTCGGAGAACGCAGTCGGTCGATGGGCGACCTGAGCTGTCCTTGGCTGTCAGCTTGACGTTGAACACGCTGCACGACAGATCCCTCTTTGCAGTTGCGACCTCGTCGAACTTGAAAGCCCCAACGGACACGTTCCGCCAGAACACATTCAGGTCGTAGCTGCCAGGCCAAGCCCTTGTGATTGACACATGACCCGTTGAGTTGCTGGTGAGCGACAGCATGGTGCCGTTCGGAAGTCCGACTCTGACCGTAGCGCCGCCCAGGGGAACCTTGTTGCCGTCGAGGACTCTGTACGTGAGCCCAAGCCTGAAGTCGAGGTAGTAGATGCTGCCTGGGCTGCTCCAGTCGCAGAAGTAGAGGTTGTCCATTGGGTCGAAGGCGATTCCGTACATCGTTGGCCAGGTGCCCTTGTCCATGTAGAGTACTGGAGTGCCGTTGACCACCTTCCAGAGCCTGCCGCGAGGGCCGTCGCTGTAGAAGAATTCGCCTTTGCTGTTGAACGCTATGCCTCCAATGGAGCCACTGGGAGCGGTGAAGGCCAGAACCTCTGCCATTGAACCGTATGCGCCTGGAGCCCTTGGGGCCAACTCGAAGACACGTTGGTAACCCTCTGTCGGTACGAGCTCAGCCATGTACAGCGTGCCGTTGGGCGAGAATGCGAGACAACCAGCGTTCTTCACTTGCCTCTTGAGCACCAAGACGCTGCCACCTCCTGTGACCAACCTGAAGACCTCGCCAGTGCTGGGGCGGGAGATGTAGACGGTGCCCTCCTGCGAGACCGCGACGCCGTAGGCGTTCTGAGCAGTTGATGGCATCTCGAAGAGCAGCGTTTCTCTGGATCCAGTCAGAGTAAACAACCTGCCGGGCGTCGTGGGATAGTTTGTGAAGAGCAGTTCGCCTGAAGCTGTCACGGCGATGTCGCCGATCCTCCCGTTCGGGCGGACATATGATACAGAAAGGGATCCCCGAACCGGCTGACAGGAAGCCACATCAATGATCGCACAGCTGATGAGTAGAAAGGCGGATAGTTTCACCAGAACATTGCTCAGCGGAGGACGAGGATCCTTCATATGTTGATCAAAACTACAGCAAGGAAGCCCAAGGCTTCAGTCGTGGGAGGAATCAGCAGTGCTCTAATGGTCAACTTCCGCGTAGAAGCCGTTTGACTTCATCTTCGTCCTTGATGTCCAAAGCTCTTAACCCCATCCTCGAAGCGATGGTAACCAGTTTGCTATCTCCACTTAGCAGCGCATCACTATCTAGATACTTGCAGCTTCTGATCTGAAGTGCATCAGCTTCGTATATGTGCTCGTTCAGAATCAAGGCCCATGTCTCCGTCAGTATCGGCCCGAATACTGGAACTACCTCCAGAACTCTGAGGCGTATCAGCTTTAGGACCTCATTCGCAAAGTTCCTCAGGGACCTGTTGAACTCATCCTCAGTAAGCCACTTCCTCCGAAGCCTCTCATCCAGAACTCCAAGAACTTCGCCAAAATTCCAGAGGGAAGTAGCAATGCGAATCTCGCCTGCCCCGGCACTGCCAAAAACATCATCAACCGCACCACTGCCCGGCTCTGTAACGTACCGCTTGACTATGGCGCTGCTGTCAAGGTAGAGCTTCAGCAAGGCGCCTGCCCCTCATCTCCCCAACGAGCTCCTCAGAGGGCGGTCCTCGTAGCTTAGGCCTGTCTCGCTCGATCTCCTCCGGAGATAAAACTCCACTCACGTCGATCTCCAGCTCATTGAAGGCTGAACGGACCTCCTCGTCGACCAGGGATGATCTTATCAGACTTTCGACTTCAGCGCTTAGATTCCTCAACGTTCCGTGCTTCCTCAAGACTTCCTCCTTGAGCCTATTCCACAAGGCTTCGTCGACGTAGATGCTGACCTTCTTCAAATGACAGCCAAGTTCTATACCAGTAAACCAGTACTTAAATCTGAGAGACCAGCCCACCTGAGAGATGGGGCTCTCATTGATGCTCCTCTGGGATCAATCAAATCGCGTTGGTGGTAATGATCGTCCTGTTCACATCGTCCAGTTCGCCGATCCTCTCCACGATGTAATCCATGACCGGCTTTCCGGCCAAAAGAAGGAGTGGTTTCGCTTTTTCCTTGGTTACGGGATAAAGGCGGGTTGTAAACCCTCCGGCCAAGATGAAGGCTATCATCTCATGTCAGACGCAAGACGCACAGGTCTTGAACACCCTGCCTCGCGCGCGAGGACTCTTGAGAAACATTGCTCGGCTTCTGTCCGTGCTCCATCCTCCCTATGTCCCTCCACGCGCGTGGCTTCCTCTAATCCGTTCACTCCCGAATTCCTGCGCGCGTGATAAAGTCAAAGCAGGTCCTCAGGAGTTCGCCTTTTGATCCAATCCACTGAGTCGAAGTCATTGTCGTAGGAAACAATCGTGTCTGTAGATAGCTCCCTTAGGGCCTGGGCTGCGAGCGCGTCATCGAAATTCAGACCATAATCTTTCATGAGGGATGTGGCCTTTATCCGGTCGCCTAGGCCCATGGGATGAATCTTTAATCCCCTATAACGGAGGAGCGAGGCAAGGAACAGGGCCAGCTCCCTCCAATCCTTGCCGTAGTTTTCCATGACTACAACGACGGAATCCACGTGAAAGTCTGTGATCGCTGACTTGATGATGCCATCCCTCACCTTGCCCAAGAAGCGCTTGCATGCATCCGCATGTTGCTCAGCTAACTCGACCTCGAGAAATACGTTGGAGTCAAGTAACATTCCGGTATTCAAGAGTCCCTCTCGCCCTTATGTCCCGCGCCTCGTGCTGGAGCTCCACCCCCGTTTTCTTGACATCGGAAAGCATACCGTAGATGGCCTCCACAGGATCTTCGATGGACTCCGCGACATCCAGGACTCCCGATACCTGCGAGAGCCAGGCTGTGAGTGCCTTCTCCGAAGCTGTGCTCAACGAACCCCTACCATACCCATAGAGTCTCATCGCAACCTCCCTAAACTTTCGCTCCAGGTCGTCAGGGACATAGACCTTGATTCCTCCCATGTTGCTCAGATTATTAAAGAAACAAAGACCTTTATATCTTTTGTCCCCAATCTACCGCGAGCAAGACGCACAGGTCTTGAGCATCCCACCTGCTCTGCCTTCCTCGATAGCACGGCTTTCGCGCGATCAGAGCGCCTACCTCTTCTTTCGCAGCTGTGAAAGAACTGTATGCTTCGTTGTGAATGTCATGATAGACCTTTTATAAACTGGCCGATTCATTCGTTTTCGTGCTCTTACCCCGCTAGGATCGTAACAGGCCCCTGCTTCCGCTCAAAGCCCAAGGGGAGTCCGATTTTTAGATCTACCTAGAGCGCGCGCTTGAGCACGCATACGCTATGGGCACATATTGATGCGAACCTAAGGGTGTGGCCACGCGAACCAGAGAAAGTATATCTCGGATAGGACGACGCGATATTCGTGAGCGAGACGGTCATCAAGAAGATCAAGTATGTGGACAGGAAGTTAGATGATATCACGCGCGCGTCATGCATTCTGGTGCCACCGGACGAGTGCGTTCCTCAGCCTTTTCTCGCGCGATGGAGTAGCACAGCGAAGACGATCACTATCACCACAGAGCCCGCTCCATAGGCCAACGCAAGGGTCCTCATTTTTTCGTACTCCTCCTGAACTTCTTGGTACTCCCGTTGAAGCTGCTGGTAGGTGGCCTCCAGCGACTGATGTTCGGCTTGGAGCCCTTCGTAAGCTGTCTGTAACTGCTGGTAGGTATCTTGAAGTTGCTGATACTGCGCATGCAGTTCTTGATACTGGGCCTGCAAACTCCCTATTGTGGTTCTGAGGACCAAGTGTCCCGACTTGCTCACTGTTAGGGTTGCGTTCCCTGCCGGCTCGGACGCCGAGATAGTGTAGTCGCCAGCGACTAGCTTGGTGAAGACTACAATTCCGGACGAGTTCGTACTGGCGATTCTCGTTACCGGGCCGCTCATGTTCACAGTTGTGCCAGCCACAACCGGATTGCCGGCGTCGTCGAGGACACTGACTTCGAGGCGATAGGTCACATAGTATATCGCCACAGTATGCTGGCTGTGGGTGTAAGTCAGTGTCACAACATATCCGCCGGGCACTCTGGCCATCGTGGGAGTCACCTCGACCCCGTCCACAGTGAAAAGCAGGTCTTCTGCGGTCATACCGTACGCATTCAGCAGCTCATCGGGCAGGAATATCATGGTTGTCCCTGTCGTCCCACTCGGTCCAGATACCGTGATTGAGATTTTCTTCTCCACGACGTCAATGGACATGGTCAAGGAGGAGGAACTCGAGCAAGCCTGAACACGGCAGGGTTCTCCGGTGGGGAGAGTGGTGCTGTTGGTCAATCGCTGGTTTGCATCCGGCATCATCGTAACCTGCAGACTCACCACTCCGCTCGTCGCAGAAGGAAGGTCGCCCGAAGCGGGTATCGATGACCTCAAGTAGTATGTGATTTCAGCTCCAGGAGGCACCCAAACACGTGAGTATACACCGGCCGCTGTCGATGTGACCTGCGCAAGATTGGTCCATGAAGCTTGATCCGTGGACACCTCAATAGCGACGGTTATGGCCCTCGAGGGGCTCACGGTTCCAGTTATCGTCACGGACTCCCCAGGCGCGACCACAGCCTTCGTCAGTGAGATGGTCACAGCGGAAGTCGGAGTAGGCGGTGGTGGTGGGGGAGGAGGGGGGCCAGGCTGTCTCAATGTGACATCTATCTGCATGCTGGAGGTGCCGCTCGGGACCGTGCCTGAAGCCGAGCCAGATAGCGAGCCATGGGTCGCGCTCACGCTTATTGAGTCTCCGGGTCCATTCACCGACAATGTGACCGCGTACCTGCCCTCCGAGTCCGTCGTCGTCGAGCCTTGGTCTATCGGAGATCTGACCGTCACGGCTGCTCCGGTCACTGGACTCCCGGAGTCATCCTTGACATAGCCATAGACGTTGAACGGGACGCCCGGCGCCATGGCAGGTTTGAGTACGCCGGACGCGGTGAGCAAGACGACAAGAAGCGCAAGGATTCCGAATCGTGAGACCGAAGAGCCGAATGGTAACCCTAACCTAATCGCCATCGACAGATCACCACACCCCGAGCTGTCTCACCGCTGCAACCCCTTCTATGCTTGAGCACCTGAGAAGCAAGTCGGCGTCGTCATTGCGCATGTTACTGCTCACCGAAGTCCACCTCGGTGTCCTCGGACACGAATACGAAGACTCCCATGCCGGGAAGCACACGGAAATCCGTCTGCCTTATCCCGAACTGCTGCAGGGATACATCATAGCTCTCCCATCCTTGGCTCGAAGCATTGAACCAGAAAACGGCCGATATCTTTCCGTTTCCAGCCGCGACTAGGGTAGAAGCATTGGCCACACGATCACAAGTCCAGCCAATCAAGTTGTACCTCACCTTCACGTGCAACGATCTCCGCCCTTCTTGGGTCGTGCCTGTGAGGTTGACTGTGACTCGCGCCGAGACGTACACGAAGTAGCCGACATCTGGCATTATCTGGAAGTCGTCCTGGCAGATTCCGAACTCGGCGAGCTTCTTGTCATAGGAAACGTACGTCTGAGAAGACGAGTTGAAGAAGAAGACGCTCTGAGCAGCATCACCGATCAAGCCCAGCAACTTCGAAGCAGTGAGCGATTCATTGAGCAATGGCAACGATACCAGGTTGTATCCTCTCCTCAAGTCAATGGGGACTGACCTACCAACGCCAAACCGTATTCGTATGGTCCTGTTCTCCAGTGAACTCGTCACCCCGCACGCCCATTTCCCGGAGACCACGTAGAGATAGTCTCCCGCCATATTCTCGGAGACAGAGAATTCGGCAAACCCAGTGCTATTGGTGAAGGCTTCATAAGAAGACAGATTCCCTCTCAGAGATACAACAGCATTGACCGCGGCCGATCCGTTATGAGCCCAGACGATCCTAGTGGTTACCTTGACTGTCGAATTGGTCGAGGTCAGGCGCGTGTCTGGGCTGGCATAAGTTACATTGAGGGCAGTCCACACCAAACTTGGAGAGAGGAGGGACCCAGACCCTGTTACGAATCCGGTTGCATCCCTTAACGCCTCGGCCCGATACACCGAACAGCCAAGCGAGTCGCTGAACACTGAGATCCTAGCCCAGCCAGATGAGTTTGTTACGCCCAGCAGAGTTAGAGACCCGTTCAGGCACACGTCGCTTCCCTGCGAAACCGAGCCATTGTGCATCCAAGTTACCCGAACCAAGAGGTCGATACTTGATCCGATGTCTGCAATAGTTCTGTCAGCTCTCACGTCCGATACAGTGAGGCCTGTCCATGTCACCCTCACAGTCTTAGCAAGACCTCGCGTTATCGATCCCGTAAGGTCGCTTGCTGGCTGGATCACATAAACAAGCTCCCTTATTGTATCTTGAGACGGAATGGTGAACATTGTCCATCCCGTATTGTTCGTGAAGCCGTTGAGCGTCCCGTTGAGCGTCACGAGCGAGCCGGGCACAGCGGACGCGTTATGCGCCCATATCACCTTGGCATACAACATCACCGAGGTTCCTGCGTTGACGACAGCCGCGGGCGAACAGATCACATCGCTCAGTCGGAGCTCAGTCCATACGACATGCACCGGGCCCACGACATCCTCGACATCATACACTCGGTACTTGCTGCACTCGACGGAGGTCACTGAGTATGAGAGACCCCCGACATCCTGCGAGGCAGCCTCAAGTTTCCACGCTTTTTCAACATCGTCCCAAACGCTGACTTGCCCCGCGATCCAGACGCTACCGTTTGCAGCTGAGAACGGGAGTTCATCGCATTTCCTGACTAATCTAAAGTACACGGTGGTGCTGGAGCCCACGTTCAGCAGGAACTCAGAAGACCAGCTCTGTATGACCCTTATCTGGTACTCCAGCTCCCAGTTCGCCTTGACCGTGGCTGGTCTTGTCACTTCAAGAGATCCAGCAGTGTCGTTCAAGGGTCTCAGATCGCGCCTTACAGTGATTCCATTTAGAAGTATGCAACTCCCCCCCGTGTATCCTGTTACGAGGTCCCTCAAGGTAATAGACACTAGAACCTTGTGTTGCTCCGCTTCAGGAATCTCGATTGCCAACATGTCAAGAACGCAGTAGCCGTCCTCAACATCCCTTCTGAAGACTTCAACGGCATTGGGAGCGGTCAGACTCTTGTATCCTGGGTGATAGACATCTGCAAGAAAGCTATTCCTGATGTTGAATCCGTCCCTCAGCTCCACCAGTATCGTACTACCGTCATCGAAAGTCAGCTCAACTGTACCTAGTGTGACATTGATGAAGCCCGGGTCTGTCCCAGCTGCCCAGCCTGCGCAAAACACTAGGTATACGACTTCAACGCTCTCTTTGCCGATGTGCACCGTTCCCTCAGTAGGGAGGTGCACGGTCTCTCCTCCCTGTCCTTGTGTGACAAAGATCGCAGTTGGGCCAGCGTCAATGTGGAATGGTACGCCACCGAGCACAACATTACCTATGAGTTCAGGAAAGGTCGCGGGCTGATTGCCTATGGCGGCGAGAGAGATCTCCTGGTACAACCCGCTTACATTCCAGCCCTTGAAGGTAGCTCTCACTCCCTCCCCTACTTGGATGGTCCGGGACAATACCGAGACGGTCGCTGTGGAGCCTGCATCGACCCATCCCCCTCCGGTTACGTTGCCGAACTGGCTCGTCGCGTTCAGGTAGTATTGCGTCTTCCAGATGGCGATCTGCTTCACGTTGTCCGTAAGGACCACTGAGGCCGGATTGTTGGTGCCGTTGTAACCTCCTGCCCCCAACCCGAGCCAGCCGATTAACACTCTTCTCGTCCCGTTTCCCATGTCTATTGTGGATGGGGTCACTTGGAACAATGCTGAAGTGCCGTGCTCATACGACCCTGCCCCTGAGGCATTCCCGTATGGACTGATCACGGACAGCGAGTGGCCAAGCTTCACGACCGCGACTCTGGGAGGATCACATGAGGATCCGGTACTGGAGTTTGACAACATTAGGTGCGTTGGAGGAGCAACTGGATCGGGAACAAAAACATAGGCATTCCTGTAGATCACATATGTGGATATAGTCGGGTCGATTGTCACTTCGAGTTGTCGAGCGTCCAACCTAGGTGAAACCTCAAACGTTATTTCGCCACTACTCCCCGGTGCCAAAGGCGGAGCTGAGACAATGCGAGTCGCAAACATCGAAGAGACATCCTCACCGTCCGAGAAAAATCTTAGAGTCGTCAGGGTCTCGTTAATAAGGGCCTCGTTAGATCCCACATTGAACGCTGTGACTCTTACCGTGAAAGGCAAGCCCGCTAGGTACAGACTTTGATTCGTCTGCACCAAATCTATCCGGACCTGAGGGGGACTCACTGGGTTGAAGGCAGTCCAGAGTTCAGCTACCGCAGAGGACTCACCGCCCATCCCGATCCCCCCGGGGGCTGGTATTTCTATGGTAGCTAGCACTTCATGGTAGTACGGTTTGCAGTACTCGGCACTAGGACCAGGCAGAATTCTAGCGTAAACACTGGCGAAGGCTCCGGCTCTCACGAAGAAGGTACCTGATGGGTAGAACTCCACATTGAGGTTAGAGGCGTTCCCGCGCCAGCTCATCGTGATGTTCCTTCCCACCTCCGGCCCCCCACTGACTCTGAACTGCAGGTATCCTCCGTTCTGGGTGAAATTCCAAGTACCCGAGCCTGGCGTTATTCCCACTCCCAATTTGCCCTTCGACAGGTCAAAAACAATCGAGTTGTTGACAGCCAGGAGGATCTGGGAGTAGGACATGCCTCCTGTGAGGTTACCCAACAAGCTCAGGCATGGCACATAGGTGTCGTAAGGGTAGAAGTTATTTGAGATCCAAGCTCGGGTGAAGTTCAAACTCACCACCTGGTTGGCGGGCACGTTCGTGAGCGTAGAAAGATTGGCGACGTAGCTCTCCCCGAACCGATCAACGAAGCTGATCGTGGAACTAGTGTTGAGGGTCAGGTCGGAGGTGCCTGAGTTGGTGATGTTGAGTTCAAACGACACGGTCATGTTCTGCCAGACAACGGTGGGCGCCAAGCTGTTCGGGACCGCTGTGATCATGGGCTCTCCAGCGCACTTTCCCATGAGACGGATCGAACCCACGGTTAGAGCCAAAAGAACGAGAGGCAGGAGGGCCTGGAAGCAGTGCCTCCATTTGGCGTCTATATTATGTCTGGGTTGCTTGACCTGAAGCTTGCGGGACTCGTCAGCTGGAGCGTTGCTCAGTGAACCTCGCCCCTCGCACATTTCCCCGGGACGACGCGCGCGAATCTCCTCATGTCTAGGGCATCCTGAGCGCCTCGGGCTCGCGCGCGCCGTCCAGCCTAACCAGCAACTTTCCCCCTTCTTCCATCCCTATGGCCCTTCGAATACGCGCTGGGAGGACAATCCTCCCCTGTTTGTCCATCAGGGTTCCTTCCTCCATGATTTCCACCATATGAAGAGAATTGTGGCGTGTCCATATAGGCGTTAGCGCGCGCCGATTCAATTGTTCTCGCGCTCTTACCGCCAGCAGGGCCGTAGCCGGACGCTTGATTCCCCTCAAAGCCTAGAGGGGAGGGGGAGTCCGATTTTCGGAATGGGATGACTCACAGGATTCGATGGATTCATAGGGTTTCGCCTGGCGTAACGCGCACGAGTGACATCGCCTGTTCGGAGGACATGTCGCGCAAACGAGCAGTCCTAAACCTCGGACAGCTTGCCCTTCGTCATGTGGACAACTTCTGCGCCGTGTAACCCCTTCAGAGAAGCCAGCATCTCGTCAGTAGCTTTGTCGCAGACCATGACTCCGAGCGCTCTGAGCCCAGACGCTTCAGAGTAGGCGAGAACGAGCTTCGAGAGGTCAGCCGGATCAGCTGCTTCTTTGAGGACCCTGATCTCCTTTCTCTGCGGAACAACGGAGCCATCTGAGACGAGGAAAGCCAAGTGGTCCTCCTTGCTTTCGACGCGGGGGAGAGCACCGCCCTCACCGACGATCACGCGAACTTCGCCGACCTTGACCTCTATTGCCTAGCGCGCGCTTCCATGTAGTCAAGGACGAACTCCACGATACGTTCGGAGGCTCTACCGTCACCATAGGGATTAGGCATTCTCTTGATTCTTTCTCTGATGTTCTCGTCTAAGATCATCGACCGTGTGGTACATAAGATCCTGTCAACGTCGCATCCTGCTAAGAAGTTCGCTCCGAGTTCAACTGTTTCAGTCCACTCAGTCCTTTCTCTTAGAGTCACGCAAGGAACCCCAAGCCAAAACGCCTCCTTCTGGACACCCCCGGAGTCTGTCAGAACGAGTTTGGCCTCTGACATCAACTTCAACATATCATAATAGCCGAGAGGGCCTAGGAGTTTGATATGCTTGGCCTGCTCTAACCTATCGAGAAGACCGAAGGAGTTAAGCCTGTTCTTTGTCCTGACATGGACTGGAAAAATCAAGGGGACACTGCCCAGGCTGGTTATGGCTTCGACGATATTTCTCAACCTCTGTGGATAGTCGACGTTCTCAGCTCGATGCACAGTCAAAACGGCGTAGCTACGTGGCTCGACCTTGATCTTCTCAAGGATGTCGCTCTTAACCGCCAAAGACATATGCTTCACCAAGGCATCATACATTGTGTCACCGGTGAGGTGGACTCTGCCAAGTACGTTCTCTCTCTTGAGATTCTCGGCGCAGTTACCCGAGGGCGCAAAGAGAAGGGAAGAGATGTGGTCGACTAACCGCCTGTTAACTTCCTCGGGCATGGACATGTCATAACTCCTTGCCCCCGCTTCCACATGGGCAACCCCGATCTGTAGCTTGGCAGAGACAACGGCGCTTGCCAACGCAGAGTTAGTGTCACCGGGGACGATGACCAAGTCTGGGTTGGACTCAGCGAGAATCTTCTCGAGACGCACCATGATTTCAGCGGTTTGATAGGCGTGTGACCCTGAGCCAACACCTAGGTTCGTACTTGGATCGGGGATACCTGCCTCCTCGAAAAAAACCTTAGACATCTCATAATCATAGTGTTGACCCGTGTGAATTACCTTGAAATCAACCTCGGGATGCTTCAGGACCTGTTCGACCAAAGGCAAGGATTTGACTATTTGGGGGCGCGTGCCCAAGACAAGGGTTAGTTTCATCGTTCCCCAGGACTCACGTATCGCGCGCACGTTGTTTCACGAGTTAGGAGGAGGGGTCTTCTTGTAGGCATCGCCCTTTGAGCGCGCGCTTTCCGCATAATAGTTGAATAGATTTCAGCTACTTTGCGAATTTGTTCTTCTTCAGAGAATTTCCTTCTGTAAATACTGAGACTCAGGTTTCCAAACTCATGCATTCTCTTCTCGCTACCCAGTATTCTAACCACAGCCGCCGCTAACTGATTAACGTTTTTCGGCTGAACAAGGTAACCATTTTCGCCATTCAGAACTGTTTCCGTATTGCCACCAACTCTTGTCGCAACCACGGGTAGACCCGAAGTCATAGCCTCTAGCAGTGCTACGGCATGGCCCTCGTGAAGAGACGGAAGAACGAAAACATCCGTCGCTCCGTAATATGAACAAAGGCTGCCCGTGGTGATCCTCCCTGTCAAAACTACTTTGTCCTCGAGTCCAAGATTCTTGCTAAGGCGTATAAGCTCATGTCTTTGAGGGCCATCTGCTATGATTATTAGGATGGCGTTGGGTATCTTAGTCAATATCAAAGGCAAAGCGCGTATTGAATACTCAAAGCCTTTTCTTGGTATTAGGTTTCCTACCGACAAGATCAACTTAGAGCTTTGAGCTATCTCAACTTTGATCTACAGAGATTTCTAGATCGGGGAGTGAATATGGATTCGTTGACCGCGTTGTACACGACGACCACTTTGTTCTTTGGGGCACCTACGCTTAGTGCAAGGTTTCTAGTGGCATCGCTCACGGCTACAGCTACATCCGTAGTTCGTAATGCAAGGATCCTCAGCAAGTTGAAAAGCAAGGAGCTAGTCGGAAGGACATCAGCTCTATGTAAGGTGATAACTACTGGTTTTCCAATTGATTTTGCGACTAATGTTGAAATTGCCCCAAAGATGTCGACAGCGTGAACATGGATGATGTCCGCCTTTCGAAACACTTCGAAGAAGCTTAAGAGTCTAAACGGATTTGGATTCTGTGGGCTTAGTTTCACCCTAAAGACCGAAATCCCATCTTTCTTGTCGGACTCCTTATCCGCCCCGCTATGACTTGCTGTGAAAATGAAAACTTCTGCTCCGGCACGACGAATTCGCCTAGCGAATTCATGAACAAATATGCCGTAATAAGGGTTGTCAGCAGAAGGGTACCATGAGCAAGCTAAACACACTCGCACCCCTCTTACGGCGCTCCAGAGTTTATAGGAATCCAAGCCCACAGAACAACCCTTTCCTGCGTAATGTAGACTGGAAAATTGCTGGCCAACCCCTTAAACCCACGCCCGCTATCAGAGTCCCGCAACCTCTTTCCATTAAATCAAATCCAGCCGAAAGATCAGCGCGCGCTCTTGGCAGCTGCGTAATCTCTTCCCTGACTTGAGCCAGCTTAAGACCAAGGAAAAGAGAAAACCTAGACCCCACCAACGGCGTTGGGATGAACTTGGAGAAAGCGAACCCTACATAATTCTCTATCGATTTCAACTCCCCTTCTCTCCTTAACCTACCTGTGACTACCCTCACAAGGATTGAACTGATCCTGTGTGGCAGATGCTAGTGAAGAAATAGAGGTAGTGTGATGGTAGAGACCCTGATCCGCCGATGGCGCGCGTGGGACCAACGCGCGTAGCCGATGACAGCGGGGCGATGTCACAACACTACTGTCGAGCATTCTCCTATGATGAGCCTCTTCCCTTTGGGTGCATTTCCTGCGTCGGACACTATCTTCGAGTTAGGCCCTATCAAGCTGTCAGCTATCCTGTCGTTCACCTCAATGAGGCAGTTGTCCATTATTATGGAATTCTCGACCTCACCCTTTCTCATCTCGCAATCTCTCCCCACGCTGGTATAAGGTCCGATGTATGCACCGGCTCGTACGATAGTGTTCTCGCCTATTATCGCCGGTCCCCTCACCAGTGCTCCTTTCTCGACTAGGCTTCCTTTCTGCATGCATACCCTGCCTTGCACAGAAGAATCCTCCTGGATCAAACCTTCAATCGAGGGTTTCAGTTCGTCCAAGACCAGTCTGTTGGCTTCCAGTATGTCCTCCGGCTTCCCTGTGTCCTTCCACCAGCCCTCTATGAAGTCGTGGCTGACGTTGAGGCCCTGGTCCAAGAGCAGTTGTATGGCCTCGGTGATCTCTAGTTCTCCCCTCCAAGACGGCGTAAGTCTGTCTATGGCATCGAATATTGCTGGGGAGAAGAAGTAAATTCCTGCCAACGCATAGTTGCTGGGTGGCACTTTCGGCTTTTCGATTAGACGAATCAGCTTCCCTTTTTCGTCAAACCGCGCGACTCCGAAGCGCTGGGGATCCTTGACCTTCGTGAGGAGGATGAGAGCATCTAATTCCTTATTGTTATTGAACCTATCAACGAATCCTCTGATGCCGCCCTTGAGCAGATTATCCCCGAGGTAGGTCACGAACCTTTCGCCGCCTATGATCTCCTTACACAGACCAACGGCTTGGGCGATGCCGCCTGGGTCAACCTGGTAAACGTAGGTTATGGACGCGCCGAACCGCGAGCCATCTCCGTAATACTCCTTCACCTTCTCCGGGTAGACGCTGCCGAGAACTATTGCTATTTCTGTGATACCTGCTTCTACCAAGTCCTCCAAAACATACTGCGAGATGGGCTTGTTTGCGACAGGTATGAGTTGTTTGGGTCCCGTGAATGTCAGGGGCCTAAGTCTAGTCCCTGCTCCTCCGTGTAGGATTATGCCCTTCATTCAGTTCACCTGTGAGGAGGCTCCAGCCAATTCCAAGGTTTATTGCAGCGAGGGTCCTCCCTATTCCCGTTTATGGATATAGGTACGATGGTTTGGTCGTTCCAGGACCTCCTAATCTCGTCGGGCTTTTCGTAGTCATAGAGTCTGTTCACGAAATACACTAAGGTCGCTGGTTCGGGGCCTAGAACCTTGAAACCGTGCCAATACTGCCCTGGAATCCTCACGACCTGTGGATTGTCGCCCGTGCACACTGTCTCATCTAGCTCCTTCGTACTTTCGTCGTAAGCGCACACCTTTATGGCTCCTCGGACCACGATGAAGTAGTCGACCTGGCCACGTTCGTGTTTGTGCCAAGCCCTTATGACGCTCGGATACGTCACCGATAAGTTTGCCTGAGCTACCCCGTCTCCACCCAGAAGATCCTCCCAGTCCGCCCTCATTATCTCGGCGAAAGAGCCTCTCTCATCAGCTGATCTCCTCAGTTGCTTGACGCTTATCCCTGGCAACATTGGGACGCTAACTCCTCCTTGAACCGTGATAAGGCTTCCTCGACGTACAAGGGTTTAGTGTTGAGGGTTTTCATGGCCTTGGAGACATCAAGTGAGCTGTCCATCGGCCTCCTGGCGATCCAGTCCATGTCCTCCATCCTAGCACCGTCAAGAAGCGAGCTATCTAGACCTACTACTTCGCACAGCTTTTCAGCGAACTCGTATCTGCTCAGCCTCGTTGCTCCCGAAACGTGGTAAATACCCGTCAGCCTTCGCTCCATGATCTCATTAAGCATCTCCGCTAGATTGGCACTCAACGTCGGAGACACGCACTGGTCCACGAGGACCTTTGTCCTTTCTTGCTTCCTCAATTTCTCGAGCAACCAAAGCGCGAAATTCACTTTCCCTCTCGAAGGACCCGAACCGTATATCGCGCTTGCCCTCGCTATGCAAGATGCATCGGCAAGTTCCTTCACGGCCTCCTCTCCCTTCAGCTTAGAATAGCCATAGTGGTTTATTGGATTCGGACCGTCTTCTTCCCTGTAAAGCCCCCTGCTGCCATCGAATACGTAGTCCGTGCTAACGTAGACCATGAAGGCGTCAAGTTCCTTGGCGAGAGAAGCCAGCCTGGCGGTCGCCTCATAGTTCACCCTCATCGCCAGCTCTTTTTCGCGCTCGCATAGATCCACATCCGTCAAGGCGGCTGTGTGCAGAATGGCATCCGGGCCAATCGCTCTGACAGTCTTGTCCAATGTCTCGAAATCTATCAAATCGATCTTGACCTTGATACCAGCGGAAGGAGCGTTCCTGTTATACATCGAGTGGACCTCGTGCACGGAGGCAAAACTCGATACGAAACTCGAACCGAGCAGTCCGCTGGCCCCCGTAACAAGTATCTTCAGGACAGGTCACCACCTCAGCTTCCATGGAGTTGGGTGGAGCACTCTTTTATCAGCCAATGGCCTCCACCACTGCTCGTTCTTCAAATACCAGTTCACGGTCTCCTTGATGGCCTCCTCAAGCGAATGCTTGGGCTCCCAACCTAGCTCCTTCTTGATCTTGCTGCAGTCCAGGCTGTATCTTATGTCATGGCCAGGTCTGTCCTCGACAAACTCAATCAGATCGTGGGGCTTTCCCATTATGTCAAGTATTGTTTGCACTAACTTGATGTTTTCCACCTCGTTTCCTCCGGCTATATTGTAAACCTCTCCGGGCTCTCCTTTTCTCAGAACCAAGTCCAAGGCCTCGCAGTGATCTGACACGTAGATCCAATCCCTGATATGCCTCCCAGAGCCATAGACGGGGATCTTTAGATTCATAGACGCTCTGATTATGGTCTTCGGGATGAGCTTCTCAGGGAACTGAAACGGGCCGAAGTTGTTCGTGCACCGTGTTATCACCGTTCTCAACCCGTACGTCCTGTGGTAAGCCAATACGAACATGTCGGCTGCAGCCTTGCTGGCTGCGTAGGGGGAAGACGGCCTGAGTCCATCATCTTCCTTGAATGAGCCATTAATTATGTCCCCGTAGATTTCATCGGTTGACACTTGGGCGTAGATGGCTTCTGGGTTGTTCTTCCTGACGGCCTCAAGTAGCACGAAGGTCCCCATCGTATTGCTGTCGAGGAAAGCATTTGGGTTTGAAATGCTCCTATCTACATGCGTCTCCGCAGCGATGTTGATCACAGCATCCGACTCCTTAACGAGTCTAGCAACGAGTTCATAGTCCGCTATGTCACCTTTCAGGAACTTGTATCTCTCGTCCACTTCAAGGTCCTTGAGGTTCACTGGATTCGAACCGATCGAAAGGTTGTCCAGGTTAGTTACTTCGATGCCGTCATTTCCGGAAAGCATGTACTTGATGAAGGTGCTTCCTATGAACCCAAGGCCGCCCGTTACTAGCAGCTTCATGACTAGACTCTCTACGTATGGGGTGGATAGTTCAATTCCAAAGCTTCTAGGGTCCCCGGCTCGTCTTTTCCACATTCTCGCGTGCGAACATCCAGTTGGTTCGCACTTGGCGCGCGACACTTTGCCGTCTTGTCGCCCGCTTACCGCCCCAAAAAATATCATGGCCAAGCATGAGGCTTTCGTCGGATAGCAACCTTAAGGAACCCTGTATGAAATGCCTCTTCGACACTATGTGTCTAGCTCCTATGAGTACTTCCAAGTACGCCCTTGTGAGTTGAACCAGGAAAAGAGGCGAACGTATTCTTAAGGCCTGTACGGTGAATGTCGCATAGCTCCAAATAATCAGCAGAGGAGCATACTTTAGCACATTCACCAACTCGTAGTTCTTGATGAGGGTGGCTAGTCTATTTCTCTCTCCGTAGTAAGCGCGCATTGGTGTCATGCGCCTAACACTTCCCGCGGTTCCTCCCTCATAATGATATACAATCGAGTTCGGACATAGCATCACCTTATAGCCGGCTAGCCAGATTCGCCAACAGAGGTCGATCTCCTCTCCGTAGAGGAAATAGTCACCATCAAAGGCACCCACCCTGAAGAATAGGTCTCTACGTACGATGAAAGCTGCACCTAACACTGAAAATATCTCCCGCTTCCTATTGTACTGACCTTTGTCAAGCTCGTACAGCCCAGTGCTCGGCCCGCTCGGACCGACGGTGCGCCCCAAGGGAGTCAGCAACATCCCAACGGAGTTTATCCTAGACCTATCGCGCCACAATAGGATCTTGGGTTGAGCAGCTCCCACCGCTATGTCCTCCTCCATCGAACTCACAAGCCGTATCATCCAGCTAGGAGTGACTTCGACATCACTATTCAAGAATATCAAGAACTTCGACCTCTTGTTCGCTTGCATTGCCCCGATATTGTTACCCAATGGATAACCGTAGTTTCTAGGCAATCCTATTATCCTCAATCTAGGGTCTTTCCCGAACTCCCTATTCACAAATTCCACACTGTCATCAGAAGACCCGTTGTCTACGAATAGCACTTCAAAATCAAAGTAGTTACTATTGAGAACAGACCGCAAGGAATCCGATAAGCGCCCTCGAAGGTAACGCAGACCGTTGTAGTTGAGGATAATAACCGACACCGGAGGATTATCGCGCAGAAGGCCACCTTTGTTCATAAAGGTCATGGTCAGGCTAAGCCTCTCGGTTACCTCATGATGCTTTCATAAACTCTGAGTAATTGTCCTATCTTCGAGGTCAGGTCGAATTTGCGTTCCGCGATGCCTCGTCCCTTCCTACCCATTTCGCTAGCTTCGCTTCTGTGTTGGGCAAGGTAAACTATCCTATCGGCAATCGCGTTGGGGTCCCTAGGTTGCACCATGAATCCGTTTACACCCTCCACAATCTGGTCGGGTATACCTCCCACCTTGGTTCCTATCACGGGCTTTCCGCAAGCCATAGCTTCAGCGATAGTCAATCCGAAACCCTCTTGCAGAGACGGCGCAACCACAACATCGCTGGCCAAGTAGTATGAAGGGACAAGTCTACGAGGAATTCTGCCCGTGAACTTCACACTTCCCTGCACCCGTAGCCTATGAGCGAGTTGCTCGTGTCGTTTCCTGAGACTTCCATCTCCGCCAATAATGAAGAATGCGTCCCCTACCTCTTTCATAACCCTCGGCACGGCTCTTATGAGGTACTCTATCCCATATTTTGCTTCATGGTGCCTCAATGCAAAAATCGTGAACCTATCTTCGACACCGTATCTGGCTCTTAAGCTCCTGTCCTCGGTATCAGGGTTGAAGCGGTCCAGATCGACACCGTCATGAATTAGGTGAACCTTCTCTATCTTGGCATCTGACCTTACGGCTTCCCTCCGCAAGGCAGAACTCACGCAGATGATTGCGTCCGCATGGCGCAACACTTCTCTCACGGCCAGATCTGTCTCCTTGCAGAGCCGTGCCCCGTATCCGATTTGGGGCTCCGTGAGCACATCATAACCATGAAGTGTCACCACTAGGGGTCTTCCTGTCGTCCGCGCCGCCATGAGTCCGACGTGTCCTTCCACCCAGGCGAAATGAGCGTGGATAATATCTAGGGATTGCTCAAGAACGATCTCACTCACGGAGCGGGCGTACACCATGTTCCATAACGAAGAGAGCAACTTCGTTGCACCCAAGGGATGCCTCTGCGCGAACGCCTGCCTAAGTGTCAAAGGTAGAAGTTTCAGACAGAGCTCAGGTTTAACTCCATAGAAGCGCATGTCGCGACATTCTCCGACTGTTTTTAACGCCTGGTTCAGAATGTGAACTTTCACATGCTGCTGTGCAAGCTTGCATGCTTGCTCAACAACAAAGCTGTAGTTAGTCTTTGACACTACTGCAACGCGCACAGATCGGCTCACATCCTTGGGAAACTGGGTTCGGGCGCCTACCAGCGGAACCCCCCGGCAGACGTGTAGAAATCGGAGTAGTAAAGCTCGAAGTCGAGGCTCCCCTCAATTCTCAACTCCCCACCAATTTGGGCTTGGACTCCCCTCAACATGGCTGGGTCGTCGACGCAGACATCTTGGAATGTCGACTGGCCAACGATACGGATATGTGGTGTCCGTGCAAACAGCGTAAGTGGCTTCGTCACATTCAGCTCTATCCGAATGGAAGAGCCAGAGATCAGTGTCTCCTTGCTACCACCCTTTGCATCTGATATCACAATTACAGATGTGCCGTCGCCGTCGAGTCGGATTCTGACGAGACCCAACACGGATAGTGGGATGTATAACCCTTGCCCGTCGCTGATCTCCGCATAGTTAAAGTCGATGGATACATTTCGGCAATCACGAAACATAACTGACGAAACACCCTGGAACTCAGTCCTATTCCCACCGACTGTGACACTCAATTGGATTGGGTCTAACCTACTTGGAAGAAGCACTGAATCTGTAACCGCCCTCGCTGTGCCATTCAGACGAGCCTTTCTAAAGGTCATCTGATAGTTAATTCCAATGGACTCATGCGAATCAGTTATGACGACCCCAGTCGCAGGAAGTAGATCTTTTACCGCGCCACTGGTCACAAGATTGTTCCACGCCGATATGAGCGGGAAAATGTTCACGTAGGTGACCTTGCCTTTGCCCACTGAAGTCTCAGTAGCATAGGGAACCTGGAGAAGGCCAGGACTCACATACCAGCCCCGCACATCAGAGAAGGACTTGGCCCGACACATGCTTACGGGGACTTCCGGGACAGAGAGATTTCCATTACCCACGATCATCGTCGCGTTCATTGCCATATTGGTCTCATCGAATAGAGATTGAAAGAAGAGCCCGTTCCCATTCGTGTTCAGAATCACGAGCTCTCCACCGCCCTGTACGTAACTCCAATACCTGTCCAAGTCGGATCTCGCAATTGGATCATAAGACAGAATTACAGTATTCTTGAATGTCCAGAAATCGTCTCTGTCAAATGCCATTGTGTATCTGTATCCCGTAAAAGCCATCAAGTCGTAAGCGACCAGGTAGTCCGGATATCTGGCTCTCTCAAATGGTATTATAAGACAGACATCAGAATCGATGAGGGGCCAAGATAGCTGGGGTACCTCAAAAATGTTAACCTCTTGATTCCTAAAGACGGGTGCAAGATTTGCCAACAGGTGGCCTAAGAGATACCTCCACCGAACATAGGAAAGGTTGTCTCGGGTTTGAACGTAGATGTAGAGGCGCCTATCATCGTCTGGCAGTGCCAGTACACGCGCATACGATTGGATCTGATCCAACAGAAAGAGAGCTGTCTCCGGATACTTGACCATACTTAACTGGCCGAATTTATACTGGCCGGACATATATGGTGGCGCGGAAAACATGAGCATGAAGCGCGATATCCACGAAACAGATGCCACAGTGGAATATGGGTATCTCGAAAAGGTCTCACTCATAAAGTTCAGAGCCTCTAGTTCGTAGCCGCTCGGGTATGTTCGGTATGTGCTACCATTGGTGCCCTTGTTATAGTACCAATACTGGACGGCCATGAATGTTGACATCGTTCCTGACAAAGCAACCAACGACAACAGGAGCATAGCCAGAGCAGGTCTTCTTCCTCTTCCCAATATGAGAGAGACGCATTTCTCTATACCGAATGCGGCCAACACGGCACACCCTGCGTGAATGAAGTATATCATTCTCTGCTCCCAGTATATCACTATCCCCGTGATTCCGTAGACTAGGGAGATAGCTATCGCGAGTATGAAAGCGACTCCTGTCATCGCAACGAACGGCCAAAGGGTTGACAGCCAGTTATTGTTTGTGGAACAATAGTAAACCCCTGCTATCGCGAGCAACCCCGTCACCCCCAGCAAGGGAGAGTAGAAATACCAAGGAACGGTCCAAGTCGAAGTGTTCAGGCGAAAGTCACCGGCGAGCATGGCCCACGTCAAAATGGATGCGACGAAGCCGATCGCAAGCAATGGCACCAGTGCTCGCAGAGAGCCGCCCAACCAACTGCTCAGTGTCAAATGCCTCTTTCCTGAAGCCATATATGAGAATGCAGACAAGGCGATGACTAGACAAGCAGTCCAAGTCCCCAGGTCGGGTACCACTGTAGTCCTGTAGGCGGCCCCGCACCACGCAAGCAAGACGACTAGCCATCCCATGAGGGTGCACAGAAGGTATCTTCTTGAATCATAATGACCGAAGTTCGTGAATGACATAACCGATAGCAGCAATGATAGAATGATGCCCAGAGATATATGCGATAGCGACATTGAGGCAAACAGCACGGAGAAGAGGATCATGCTCTCCCTTGAGGGAGAGCGGAAAATAAGACTAAGCAGAACGAAGAAATGAGTCATAGCTACGACAAGAGGAAGAAATCCCCAAAACCATAGTCCTTGAGTGTACATATTCTGCCAAAAGGTGGCGTCGGAGATCGCTGATAGCAACTCAAACTCGGTCAAACCCCCTTGAGTGATACTGATTCGAGCGAAGTAGATCCAAGTCAATCCAGAGAATAAGGAGTAGATGATGGTCGACGTGCCCGCTAGGCCCCCATCGAACTTCTCCGTGGCACTTCTTACCATCGAATAGAACGCGACGTTTGACATTAGACTAAAGAAAGCCAGCCCCGTTTGGATGGCTCCGAGGTTCTCCAACAGCAGAGAACCCTGCATCGCGGCTACGAAGGCCGAGAAACAGTGAAACCACAGGTATCCATGGTACGAGTACAATTGAGGACTTCTGATAAGAACAACCGCCCACCAGTAGTGTTTTTGCAGATCCGTCCCGATCCTAGTAGAAAGCTCCGGGAAACAACTCCAGGTTGCTAAGAAGAAGAAAACCGCCACAAGAAGGAGGCAGGTGGACCCCGCGGATATTGAGAAGCTTACTCGCTCGCGCTGCGCATCCCGCCCCCTAGGACTTCTACGCATTGCGGAGAGGATAGACAACATAATATACGTCAGATACACAAGCACTTGCCAACTCTGAGAGCGGAGGATTACCTGGAACAAGAAGGTGAGCAAAGCAGTAAACGAATAGCCCAGAGTGAACGAAAGAACGAGTCTCTCCAAAGAAGGATATAGATCAGTTGCGGGCAACAGGTTGACCAATGCATACCCTGAAAGAAACGAACCGACCAGGAGTCTGGTTGCAAGGTTGACCAAGGGGGAAATGGTGATGACCCTCAATGAGTCTGCTGTTAGCAGTAGCGAACCGAGGAACAGCATCAGAGACGATAGGGCACGCCTCACCAGTAGGTCAGCCCATGTCTCCCTGAGTCGGATCTCAACCCTTTTCGTTCCTAACACCAAGGTCGAGTATAGTATGATTGCCGAGGACACCGCTGCAGCGTAGAAGAGGTAATTGACAGGTTGCCCGAACAACGCCAAGACCGGTGTCATTATGACTAGGGGAACCAACACCCTAACGCGGGCAACAAGTGCCTTCTTTAGCTCAAGCAGCAACTCCTATCACTTGTCTTGGCCTACCTCGACCAACTCGCCCGGTGACATCAAGAGGAGTCTGACATCGAGTCTCCAGAAACCCGGACCGGCCTCGTCTTGTGCACAACACAATCAATGTGATCGTGGAGCCGCTGTGCAATCTTCTTCCAGTCATATGCGTAAGCCAGTCGCCTAGCCGCCTTCCCCAAGTTAGTCCTTGTTTGTACGTCCCTAAGTAGGGTCTGGATCTTCACTGCAAGCTCGGTGAAGTCACCAGGTTCGAAAAGCAGACAATCCTGCCCATCTGTCACGATTGAGGATATCGAAGGCGTCGCTGATATGATGATAGCTTTTCCTGCTGCGCACGCCTCGAGGAGTTTCATCGGAATTGCAGAAAGGGTGGGCCCCTGATGCCGGGGCACGACGAAGACATCAATCGTGGAATACGCCTCTGGCATCTTTGCGTGAGGGACAGCGCAGAACCTCACCTTATCCCTGAGGTCGAGGATCCTTATGAGCCCCTCAATGCTCGGAGTCGGTTTCTGCTGGGTCAATATCACCAACCTTGATTCTGGTGATTCTTTGTTGACAATGGCAAATGCTCTTACCAAGACATCAAGGCCTTGCCAAGGAGCCATGCTACCGGCGTAGCCGATGAAGTTGGCGGCGCTATACTTACGTGGCCTAGGAACCCGAGAAAACAACTCCGTGTCGACTCCGACTGAGGACACGACTACCTTGCAGGAAGGAACACCACATCTTCGCAGAAGGTCATGTGCAAACGGTTGTGAATACGCCACGACAAGCTGTGCTCTGGGGAAGGTGTAATCTTCCATGACTCTCAGTATGAGAGTAACTACCCTTGAAAGAAAGGAGTCAGACCAGAGGTGCAACTCATCGCTCATGAAGGAGCCCGCTCTGACCACAACCGGAAGGCCATGCGCCCATTTCGTGGCGACGAACCCACAAGCCATAGGTATATCTCTAACACACACTGCTTTGAACCTCCTACCAAACCGAGTAATAACGAGAAAAACGGATATCAGAAGCGCCCAAGCGAACGCACTTATGAAATAGGGAGGCATAGCGGGCAGAGTGAACTCGCACACACCATGCATCTCGTGTAGATGCTTCTTGGAAGATTCGCGGACCCCTGATCTTGTGAGAGAGACGACAGTCAGGTTGTCTCCCACTTGGGCCATTGCTCTTGCCAAGGCCCTTTCATGAACCCCGTCTCCATATTTGGAGTACAGGTAGGGTGTCACCCAGAGCAACGAAAGACCCATTGCTTCCTTAGAACAACAGTTGTCCGTACTTCTCACAGATACTAGACCACGAAAAATCCGCCTTGGAGTAGTCAGCCACCTTGAACCCTGGGATGTCTGCAATTCGTGTCTTTTGAATAAACCCTAGGACTTTGTCGACGTCAAGCATTGGGCACAAGGCGTCGACTAGCAGTCCCTTGCCGATGCCAGCATCAAGTATTTGCCGGTGTGGACCTATGTCGCTCAGAACGAGAGGTAGCTCGCTTGCACAAGCTTCTAGTACTGACAATGGCAGTCCTTCGTAACTTGACAACGAGACGAACACATTGGCACCACCCAAGCAACCGTTCAGCAACCGTTCAGACACATAGCCCGGAGCACTGATAGCCCGACAATCCGCAATCTCCTTCCTCAGACGAGCAGAGAGAGGACCTTCTCCGAGCATGATAAGCTTCACCCTCGGGTCAAGCGTGTTCAGCTTCTTGAACATTTTCGCAACCAGAAGTGGCCTCTTTTGGTGATCGATTCTCCCAACGGATAGCGCCACAATGTCATCTTCTCCAACATCGGTTCGGAGAAGTCTGGACACTATGAGTCTGGATTCGCGTCTATTGGTATTGAACTCTTTCATGGTGTTCATACCGTTAGGTATCTCGTAGACATGCCTCGAAAAGCCATTTCGCACCAGCTCTCTGGCGACGCTGTGAGAAACTGCGCTAACCCTAAAGTCTAGTCGCTTCTCTTTGGATATCGCTTTGAGTAGCCTTCCTTCCAAGTAGGCTACGAATCGATAGTAGGGCACAAGGTGGAATGGACCACAATTGCTATATGCCTCAAAATAACCTAAATATGTGGTGTGGAAGGTCAACAAAACACGGTTGCCAACTTCTAACAGAGAACCGAGGTCGACCACCAAAGGGGAGTGAAACCAAACAGCATCGAACCGCCCGAAGTTCCTCTTCGAGTAGAGAATAGCACTTTGCCAGAATGGGATCAGACCCAATGCTCCCGGCAGCCCTCCGAGGAATCGGTGATTTACCTCCCCTCTTTGAGTAAGCACCTCTATCTGAGCACCCAGACTCCTCATATTATCCACGATAGACGCGACAACATTCCCAATGCCGGATGAGTGAGGAGGATACTCAGGGGTGCAAAGAAGAATCTTCACTGCGCGGTCATGAACCGAACGGGTAGCGACGACGCTCTTCCTTGGATTAGCCCAGTGAGCCTCGCCACATAGGTGCCGAGATGAATCCTAGATCCAGAAACCCGCATCACTGACCTCAAAGAAGGGGTGACGGAGACCTTACCTCGCGAAATGAGCGATTCTCCAGACCAGATCGATGCGCTCGCCAACACTGCCACTGAAGCGAAGATCCCTCAGGACTTCAACATGGGGCGTTCGACGACATGAGGCTTACACAAATCGCTGGTCTCATGCGGAACCTATTCTTGGAACACTTCGTCACACTTGAACCAATGACGCCCGATCCGTCAATTAACCAACACGGCAATGGCCCCTCCTCATCTCCTCTTTGATGCACTCCCCTATCTTCCTTCAATAGAAGTTCTCCATCGAGTAAATGCTCACAGGATCTTTCAGGGTTCAGAGACTACAATCTAGAACATAATCAGAAAATGCTTCAATCAGGCGGAATCTTGGATTTTTGTCGCGCGCGCGTTGCACATGCATATCGCATGGCTCCTTGCCAGGACATAGCAAGATCCACAATGCCTTTTCCATGGAAAGCTCTTCTCAGTTGGTGGGTCCAACTGCCACTTCTCTCAAAGGTCTTGCTGTCTAGCACATCGAACGTTTCCCCGAGCTGCCTGAACCCTTTCGCAAGCTCGTATACCGTCCAACCTATTCATGAGCCGGCGGGCGGATATTCCTTTGAAACCACCAGGGTTCTCATGAACTCAATCTAAAACGCGTGCGATGTACTCCGGAGTTGCGATGAGAACCCTCATAGAACCCACTCAAGTCAGCGTAAGGTCGTGATACGTTCTGCTGCAATGATGATTTCGACCGGTGTCATGGCACGCGCTGAAGGGTATCCGAACGACCCTTATCCTTTCTCTCGCCATCTCTTTGTCGGATTCTTTGTGGAGAGGGCGCCAACGGCACACGAGGGCGACCCCCAAGCTCATGTCTCGCGCGCGAGGATGCGGCGTCTCGAGGGAGACCAGAGAATTCGGAAGGCGAAAGCACGATGACACTTCGAAATGTCACGAACTCTTTCCTGACCGCGCTATTGCCTCGCGGTAGATTTCTTCTATTCTTGCAGTGATTTCGGCCCAACTGTATTTTTCAACCATCAACCGCCTGGCGTTCTGACCCAGTTTTCGTCTGAGATCCCTATCAGCCATCAATGTCAAAATGGCATCGGCTAAGGCCTCAGGATTTCTGGGAGGCACAAGAATGCCGTTATCCCCCTGAGAAACGACATCATTAATCCCCGGTATGTCCGAACCCACAACTGGCACCGCTGAAGCCATGGCCTCTAGCAAAGACCAAGGCATACCCTCTCTCAATGAGGGAAGTACATAAATGGATGCCCTACCCAGGAACAATGCCACGTCCCTCAACGAAAGACGACCCACAAATACGATGTTTTTAGTTAACTTCAGGTTTTTTGTCATCGTGGCGATTTTTGTTTCCAATGGTCCGTCCCCTACTAGTGCAAACTTAACTTTTGAGCGACCCCTTCGAACAATAGAGGACGCAGCTCCAATTAGGTACTCAAGTCCTTTTGCGGGCACAAATCTACCATGCCATACTACTAAGCTATCTTCCTGATCTCCACTAGGCTTGAAGAGTTCTATATCAACTCCGTTTGGAATCACTATCGTTTTGTTAGCTGGGCAACCAAGTCTCATTATTTCAAAAGAGTCATGTTTAGTTAAACATATAACTTTATGCGAACTTTTAAAAATAATGCCCCCCAATGTGTATAAATAAGCCCACTGCCCCAGATCGACCAGTGGATTAACTCTAGCTATTACTCCGTGAATCGTTGTTATCGCAGGGATCCCAAATTTCCTTGCGGTGAATACTGCCTTGATAGCCGTGAAGTTGAGATGAGTTTGAATGTGAAGAATATCGGGTTTGAGTTTTTCTATTATATTCGGCAATCCCATAACATATGGGCTATTCGAGACGTTTGGCAAATAGGAGAAATTCATACTCGGAAGCAGATATACTCTCAACTTATCATTTATGGCAATCTCTTTGACACTTTTATCACCCCTGTTCGCTCCTATGACAGTTACATTATGTCCCATCTTAGCCTGAGTTCGTGCTAAATCGAATGAAGTGATGATTCTGTCTAAGTAAACAATCGGTGAGATATGGACTATATTCATGAATTCTTTCTCTTCTCGCGCAACAACGCACGCGCGCTGACCGACGTGTAGAGGAATCCCAATAGCGAAACCAAGTGAAGCAGGACATATATCAGCCAGGCAGAAGGATTCAAAGACCAGCGAACCTGCGGCTCCTTGGCGAAGCGTGCCCTCATCCGTCTTTCCTCGAGGATCCAACCCAGCCTCCTTCGGACCATTAAGTAGGTGCTTACACCTTGATACCACGCCCTTCGCAGAAGGTAGTTCATGTTCATCCTTTCACCGGGGACAAAGTGGAAGACTCTCGCTTTGGGCTCGAAAGCCAATTTGATGCCCAAGTCATGGGCCCGCAACAAGAAGTCCGTCTCCTCATTTGAGAGCTGTTTTTTCCCGTATCTACCGAGTGACTCGTTGAACCCGCCAATCCTGTCAAATACCGCTCGTCTGACTGCTAGATTGCATCCAACGATGGACCTATTGTCAACGGTAAGGTACTCCCCTAATATGTTCGGATCCCACCAGCTCGGCGGGCTCCGATCATACGCGGGAAGGCACAGACCGCCGAGTACTTCAACGTCATCGTGTTCGAATCGACCTATTATCTCCGAGAGCCAATTGTCAAGAGGCAAGGCGTCGTCGTCAATGAAAACTATCAATTCCTCACCGGTAAGCCTTATGCAAAGGTTTCTACAGGCTGACAAGCCCAGCTCAGTATTCGTCCTGATTACACGGAAAGGGATATGCCGGGGAAAGACAGTAGTTGTTCGGAACGCTTGATCACTGTGATCATCAACAACGATGATTTCGGAGGGAAGTGTGTCCTGTTCACCTATCTTGCGGAGGACAAGCTCGCAAGACGATGCCCTGTTGTATGTGACAATGGCGACGCTAGCTCTCAAGTTGTTGCATCCCTATTCCCAACAGTCAAGTGGCGCTTAGCCAACGTTCCGTCTTTCCTTCTTTGGAGGACTTCAGCAATCGATATGGGGTCCATCAATCGGAACAGTTCTCTATCGTCCATCAAACGCGAATCCTGCACGAGAGTCCGTTCTCGCAGTATAGACCTTGCATTCCGTAGAATCCAGTACAAAGCACGGTAAACAGCCCCGAAACACTCAAGATCGCCTCGTTGTAGGTACCACAAAGAGATTCCGACTATGAAGACTAGGTGCAGTGGCAGTACCCAGAGAAGCGTCCGTAGCTGATAGTTCTTTACCAAAGCGATCATGATATTGCGTCTGGAATAGTACGCGATGAACTCCTCGGGCATGCGGACTAATGTCGCTGACCTCTTGTGATACACTACTGAACTTGGTGCGAGTACAAGCCTGTATCCCATTAGATGGGCTCTGATTGAGAAATCTGTGTCCTCGTGGCCCCAGAAGAAGTCTCCGTCAAAAAAGCCTATCTCATCAAGTACTCGTTTCTTGATCAAACATGAAGCAGGCTGCAAGATACATATGTCAGTGACGGAATCATACTGTCCGAGATCCTTTTCCAAGTAGCCTTTGGCCCTTAGAAAGCCTAGAGGGTTAACTACGTGACCTACGCTGTCAATGAGATCTGGGTGGTCTAGCAGCAAAAGCTTGCTCTGCGCGGCGGCTATCCTGTCGTCGGAGACAACAGCCCGCCTGAGTTCTGATAGCCAGCCCTTGGTCACTATTGTATCGTTGTTGAGGAAAGCCACGAGTTCTGCCCTTGCAAGCCGAAGCCCAATATTGTTGGCTTCAGAATAACCGATGTTATCTGGGATGTTCACCACCCTGATGGGTATTCCTCCTGATTCACAAGGAAGTGCCAGTTCTACTGACCAACCATAGTTGACCACTATCACTTCGTATTCTATCCCATCTGTATGCTCAAGCACAGAGTTCACGCATCTAGATATGAAATCACTGTCGCGGTAGCATGCGACTACTACTGACACCTCGACCTTCCTCAGAAACACCAGCCCTTGCGTACACTACTGTGAAGTGCCCCGCAACCTGAGAACCAGCAGGAGCTTCGTTCCTGGATTAAGGGGCGAATCATCACAGCAAAGTTCTGTATTCTCTGACTAGTGGTTCGACCGATTTGTCCCAGTTGTACTTTCTTCTGACCGCATCCATCGCGTTGTGTGACATCATCGTTCTTTCTTCCTCATCGAGAAGAAGGTCTATCAATCCCGAGGCGAAGTCTTCCGGATTGTCTTTGACTAGAGTGCCGACTCGTTCTGTTTCTATGATCTTCGACCAAGAACCAATGTCATTAGCTATGATGGGCAGATTCGCAGACATGTAGTCAAACAACTTTATCGGCGTCCCCAAACGTCTTGCCTCGTCGTTCTTCGACGTGAGAACACCAATCGAAGAAGAGGCCAGTAGACTCTCCAATTCACGCTCAGAAGCGTGCCAGAACCAACGTATGTCTGCACCTGCACGCGAAGCTCTAGCCCGAACCCTCTCCAAGTCTTCGCCCTTCTTGGTGATATAGAACTCCACATGAGGCAGGATTCTGGTTACGTGAACGATGCTATCCACGAACAGGTCGACGTGTTCTCTATAGCTCACGGTGCCAGCATACACGACCTTGGACTTATCAGCATTGTCGGATGACGGCATGGGATGTCGGGCCAAGGACCCCGCAGGAGGTACTAGAACTACGTTCTGTTGGTCGTACTCCCTCTTCATGTACTTGGCCATGTACTCGCTCACAACACATATCGTATCAACCTCACCTAGTGAATCTCGAAGAAGATCCTGAAGATATCGGTAGGATCTCTCTCCCCTGTTCACAACCCCAGCCGAAACCAATTCCTCTGCGCTGATATTGTGAACATCTGCAACAACAGGGATTCCCAATCTCTTCTTGACTTCAAGACCCAAGGGAATCGCTATGTCCAACTCGATCTGCAGTGCTGATATGCGATCCTCTTTCAGCGTCTTGATCAAGGGATTCAACAGTGAACGCAGATAGGCAGACAGCAAGAGTGGGATGAGGGCGCTGCTAAGGAAGCGATGGTAATAGATGGTCTTTCCCAGTTGGTATTCCAACTCACGAATAGGTGACAAGACAGAAGAGCTGGTTATGGGTTTGATCAGCAGCCCTTGTCTGTGTGTCGCGAGTTTCATATAGGGTGAGTATACTATGACTTCGGCGCTCAACAGCTCTCTGAGTTTCTTGCCTATCTCAATGACTCGCCTAATCGAACCTAGCGACCCGTATAGGCTATGTGGATAGTACATACCGATTCTCATGGATCCTTCCCTAGTCGCTCGATCGTTGGATATGGCCTGTGACTACTGATAGATGAATGCCACGTTGCCTAGAACTCGCGCGCGCTGTCCTCACTATCTATCCCTCTGTTTCACGTCTCTGACAACGGAGACGAGCGTGTACAGAATCACTCCTGTTACCACAAGCACTAGACCGAATATGCCAGCCCCGATTGAGATGAGTACCATGTTGGTGCTAACAACACGCGTCTGGCGGAATATCTCCAAGGCCCAAAACCCGAACGCGAAAGCCACTACCAGTGCAGCAAGTCCAGGTATGCCATAGGTCGTAAGCGGACGCCTGATCGAATAGTATTTCACGGTGCTGAGCAAGACACCAAGTCCATGTGAAAACGGGTTCTGTGTCGACGGTCTGTCAACATCATATTCAATTGTGATCGGCACCTCCTTGATCCTCAGCCCGGCCTCGGAAGCTCTCGCGAGGATCTCCGTTGAAGCCCCCATGCCGAATTCGGTAGGTATAATCTTCGGCAAGGCTTCAGCCGAATACGCTCTGTATCCGCTCTGACAGTCTGTGAGACTGAGATCCGTGAGCTGGTTCGAAACAGCTGTTAGGAACTTCACCCCAGCTTTCCTATAGGACGGAACGGTTTCGGATCCTCCGAGAAATCTCGATCCGATCACTATGTCAGCACTTCCATCGAGGATCGGGTCCACCAAGAAAGGTAGGAAGCGTGGGTCATGCTGACCATCCGCATCCATCGTGATGACCATGTCAGCATCTAGTCTGGTCGCTTCAATCAGAAGATCGCAAAGGGCAACTCCGTATCCCAGATTCCTCTCGTGTCTTATGACCCTCGCTCCAGCGCACTCCGCTGTCTCTGCTGTCGCATCAGAGGAACCATCGTCGCAGACTACAACCTCGTCCACTAACCTCAAAGCACGTACCACGACACTCCCGATCGTCCTCTCCTCATTGAAGGCAGGTACGCATGCAACTACCTTCGGGTTTGTCATAGGAGGCCACTCATCCAGTTCCGTTTTCAGGACCAAATTCTAACTTGTCAGACTCGGCCTTAGAGCTAGTGTGTCGGAGTAGTACCGCTCGGCTTCCATCCTGTGCTCCATCCTCCCTATGTCCCTCCAGAACACCTCCTTCGGAATCAGGAAACCCAAGACCTTCTTTCCGTCCTCGATCATCAACCTTATCGAGTCCGTGAGCCAGTACTCACCAGCCGGTGACACTTCAGTCTTTCTGATGTAGTCGAACACGTTCGTGCGGAACAGGATCGGGCCCGAATTGACCGGATACTTGTCGTCGACCTTTGCTTGGTGCAACTCAGGCTCCGAGGCTTTCTCCAATATGTCCTCCACCTTGTTGTCACGCAACTTGACTACACCATAGTCCTTGTGATCCGGCATCAGGTACACCCCCATGGTCACATCGGCCTGCTCCTCTTGGTGAAGCCTCGCCATGTCCGCGAAGAAGTGCGTTGGATGGAAGAACGAATCGCCGTAGATCACTATGAAGCTGTCCTTCAACCACGGCTCGGCAACTGCGAGCGCCTTCGCTGTACCACTCCCCTTGTCCATCTCCTGGTATAGGTAAGCTAGGTCGACGCCGAAGTCCGATCCCGCCCTGAGGAACTCGGTGATCTGACCCTTCCCCTCGCTCAGTACGACGAAGATCTGCTTCACGCCACAAGCCGCCAACGCCTTGACACAGTACTCTATCACTGGGCAGGGACCAATCAGGGACATCTCTTTGTTGACAGCGTTTGAGTAAGGACGCATGCGCGTGCCTTTGCCAGCAGCTAGGATCACGCCCTCCATCAGTGACCCTAAACCTCTAACTGCGACACTCTAGCAGTCCCTGACGAAGAAGTATCGAACTCAGTCGCGCTTGTCCTCGGTCTTTGGTTCTTCTTCGGTCTTAGGTTCTGCTTCCGTCTTTGTCTCAGTGGTTCCGCTGACCTTTTCTCCTGCACTCTCCTTCTCGAATTCCGACATGTCTATGGGCTCAGGAGGCGGAGTCGTCGCCAGGGTGTATCCTATCCACGCCATTATCCCGAAGCCGAAGCCAATCGCAGCCACACCCGTGAACTTGATAACCAACGTGTCAAGACCGACCATTGGCGGGAAGAAGACCGCCCATATGTAACCAACTATTATCCCCAACGACACCAACAGTATGGCCCAACCGTACACCTGGTCTCTACTCATGCCGCTTGCCACCTGTCGCTGGGCATTTTACTCTAACCCCTGCAACTGGCTTCCATCGGGAAGCACGCAAAAAATGAGAGACTTTTCTCTGACGCTTCACCGCTAGACAAGGTCCACACCTGCACTTCTCATGTTGAGCCAATCCAAGCCCAAGCAGAATATGAAGTCCGGATTCGCAAGGTTGCCGACGACTATCGCAGTCCACGCAGTCAATCCGTTGGAGTGGAGATTCTTGATCAGCTGCTCAGCCCGAGACCAACCCAGTTTCATCATCCGGGCCGAAGGGGTCTCAAGTAGCCTAGCCATGAGTTCCCTCACTGCCTCAACCAACCTGCGACTGGCCAGACTCCCCCTCACTGCAGCCAGAGCGATGGCCGACTTGTAGAATGCTCTTTCAACGCAGTTTAGGTGCCACCAGTTGCCGTTTCTGAAGGCCTTAGTCCTGATCCGTCTCAGCGACCCTGCAGACAGGACTTGTTGTCCGACCGCCTCACTATACTCCCCCATTGCGTCATCTCCTCGGCAGCAGATTCGGTTCCGGATTGTCTGATCCTTCTTCTACCACCAACGTCAAAGTGATCAGTTCCAGCACTGGAATATGGAGTGCGACAAGGAGATGATCATCAAGAGAGGTCGAGAGACGGTCCAGACGCATCTTGACATGCCGTTGCTAGATCCCATATAAGATTTGGCCCCACATGACGTCACATTCTTAGTGCTGGATCTTCCACCGCCGTAGAAACGAAAAGTCGCCCCAAAATTGCATTGTCCTCTCTCTGCTCTAACACCAAGCGTGTCGATCCTTCATGAGGCTTATGTGAGCGAGATATCAAGGCGACGCGTGCGTGTCTTAGTGACCGGGGGAGCCGGGTTCATCGGTGGTCATACCTCCAGCCGACTTGTGAAGGAGGGCCATGAGGTGGTCGTCCTTGACAACATGAGTACTGGACGAGAGGAGAATCTGTCAGATGTTACTGGACGTGGCAGCCTTGAGTTGATCAAAGGAGACATTAGGGACAACGGACTTGTGGAGAAGGTCGCCCAAGACATCGACGCCATCGTGCACCTAGCGGCCATTATCAGTGTACCCTACTCGGTTGCGCACCCCGCGGAAACTAACGACGTGAACGTCAACGGCACCTTGAATCTGCTGATGGCAGCTCAACACGCTGAGGTGTCCAAGTTCATCTACACGTCAACTTGCGCAGTGTATGGGGAAGCGGAGTACCTTCCCATTGACGAGAAGCACCCCAAGGCCCCGGCCTCACCGTACGCCGCCAGCAAGCTGTGTTCAGAGATCTACTGCGAGACATTTCACAGAGCCCACGGACTGAACACGACCATCCTGAGACCTTTCAACATCTATGGACCCAGGCAAGAGCGGAATCCATACGCGGGAGTCATAGTCAGGTTCCGAGAGCAACTCGCCAACAACAGAACACTCACGATATTCGGGGACGGAAAGCAGACGAGGGACTTCGTCCATGTCTTCGATGTGGTGGAGGCTATCTGCAAGTGCCTCGGTTCAGACAACGCAAGAGGCCAAGTTCTCAACATTGGCAGTGGACGCTCCATTTCGGTCGAGAGTTTGGCAAAGCTGATGTCAAACCTAGTCGGGGTGGATGTCAGCCCCAAGTTCTGCGCACCCCGGCTCGGGGACATACTGCACAGCCAAGCTGACATCCGGAAAGCCAAGAGTCTGCTCGGTTATGAGCCTAAGATCAACATCGAAGAAGGGCTGAGGATGCTCGTCACGCCCGAGGGAGCAAGAGCTGAGAGAAGCTAGACATGACTGATAATCGAAAGACAAACCAGTGTCGGAGGAATGACGGAGATCACTCTATTGCCTCACCTGCTGCAAGCTTGGCAAGAGGAACAACACTTCTTCTCATTCAGGGGTTGGTCACCACTCTCGTCGGAATAGCTGGATTCGCGTTTGTGGCCAGAATGCTTACTGTCGAAGAAATGGGCGCGGTCGTGGGGTTGGTGCTCGTGTCAGGAATGGCTGGACAACTGATCGACCTTGGTCTGTCATCCGCTGTCACGAAATATGTCGCTGAATCCAGGGGGAAAGGTAGTGGCTACTCCAAGTTCATACTGACCGGACTGATGTCAAAGGCCTGCTTGGGCATATTGGCTGGCGGGATCGTTCTGGTCTCCTCTCAGAGCCTCTCGTTACTGCTGTTGCGATCCGCAGCCTACGCCGACGCCTTCCGACTGATTGGACTAGACATCATGTTCGCGGTGCTAAACGCGATACTGAACAGCTCGCTGCTCGGTCTCGCCAGGATTCCGGTCATGGTCGCGCTCAGCATCTCGTCAGCAGTGGTCAGACAGACAGTCGCGGTGGTGATGGTTATGTCAGGCTGGGGGCTCAATGGCTACGTCGTCGGTTGGTTGCTTGGAGATCTGGTTTACGCGGTAGTGGGACTATTGTACTTGGCCTTGGGTGGTCATGTGAAGGTGAGTGATGCCACAACGTTCACGAAGACGTTCAGACAACTCCTCGTCTTCTCTTGGCCACTATACGTCAACGGCCTTGTGTCGTACGCGTACTCAATGCTAGACAAAATCATACTACTCGCCTACCTGTCGCTCGCTGAGGCCGGCGTGTACAATGTCGCCAACACTGCGTTCGGGGTGATAATGATGGTCCCGTCGGCCATTGGCACGGTTCTCTTCCCCTTCTACGCCGAGCGAACAGGCAGCAACGAACATGAAACAATAAGGGGCGGGGCAAAGGCCGCCTCGAGGTATGTGTCCTTGGTGTATTCCCCCATCGGCATCGGAGCGGCGGCGGTTGCGAACGCGGCGATCTCTCTATTGGCTGGGCAGTCATACGAGAAAGGCGATGTGCTGTTGGGGACCCTCAGCCTGTTCAGCGTCCTAACTTGTTCGGGAGCAGCGCTCGGGGGCCTTATGCTCTCCTACGGGATGACCAACTATATACTCCTCATCAACCTTGCTTCCATCTTGGGAGGATTCGCTTCTTCCATCATACTGGCACCGTGGCTCGGTAGCCTAGGGATAGCGCTCGCCAGAGGGATAACAATGGCCGTCTCATTCCTCCTGACTATCGCAATACTCCGTGGGAAGCACGGTATCGAGCTGAACACAAGAGCGATAATAGAAAGCTTGGCAGCGGCGACCGTGATGGGCGTCGTGGTTATGCTGGCGCAGGCCATATATTACAACAGGTATTTGTTGCCGCTCTACGTGGCGATCGGAGCTGTGACGTATTTCGTTATGTTGAAGCTTCTGGGAGCGGTCAAGCGGCAAGACTTCGAGCTGGCCCGGGAGGTACTTGGGGCCAGGCTGTCGTTTCTGGTGGACTGGGCACAGGCATTGCTACTCTAGGCCTGCCCGACCATTCCCCGCGCACGAGCAAATAGAAATAAGCCGCCTTCATCGAGGTTGGTCTCCATGGCTGAGCCTGCTCTGCACTTTTCGGTGCCGTTCGCCATTTTGACCTTCGCAGGGGTGGATCCCGTCTTGTGTTGCCTCGCCTCAGCAATCGCCATTCTGCCTGACTTTGACGTCTTCTTTAAGGTACACAGGTCTGTTAGTCACTCCCTCGTACTCTACCTGCCGATTGCGTTCGTTGGGGTCGTCTTCCTGTCCACATACCCATCGTTCTCGGAATTCGTGTTGGCTGTGTGGCTCTCACTGTCCTCCCATGCCATTCTGGATGTCTTTGGGGGGTTTTCGCCCATCCTGTGGCCACTGTCGAAAGAGGAGGTTTCAGTCGTCGTCAGGTTGAACCTGAAGTTCCTTCACTCGTTCCGACTCAACCCGCTCATCGCCATCGAGAGGAGGACAAGCAACCTCAGGCCGTTCGAGGACCTCGACGTGACAGCTCTCACAGCCGAAGGAGTAGCCATATCCGCTCTTCTCCTAGTCGTCTCGCTGTTTCGACTCCCAGCAGTATAGCCACGCCGACAGACCTTGGCTTTTGCAGTAGTCAGCCCTTACTTCGGTTTTCTCGAACGCAACCACAGAGCGCCCAGGATCACGACTACTACGACCAAGCCTACGCCGGCTACGCCGTACGTGGTCAACAGTGCCTTGGTGCTCTCCAGTTCCGTCTGCAACTGCTGATATCCGGTCTGGAGCTGACTGTAGTTAGCTTGCAGTCCTTGGTAGTTGGTCTGCAGCTGCTGGTACTGCGACTGTAGCCCTTGGAAGTTGGCCTGCAAGCCATTGTAGGCCTGTTGCAGTTCAAGGTACTCGGTCGACGGGGCTCCTATGGTCGTCTGAATATCAACTCGTCCTGACCCTGTTACGTCGACTACCTTTCTTCCTGCCTCGCTTATCTCGGAAGCTACGATCGTGTACCTCCCCTTTAGCAACCTGCTGAAGGTCACGATGCCCGAGGCGTTTGTGATTCCGCTCCTACTTACTGGTCCAGTCAAGTTGACTGTCACCGACGAGATTGGCCTGCCCTGGAAGTCAGTGACTTTGAGCGTCAGCTCGTAGGTCTCCATGTAGATGTAAATGGTGTGAGTGCTATGGGTGTATGTCAAGACTATGATGTAACCGTTGGGGACGGTTATGATCTGATCAGGCACGATTTCTTTGCCGTCCATGACAAAGACCAAATCGTTCACATCGCAGTGGTACTCGAGCAGGAGTTCATTGGGTATGAAGATCCTAAGTGTCCCGATTGTACCGGCTGGTCCAGTCACGTTTATGTTTATCCTACGCGCTTCGAGGTCTAGGGACAGCTTCACGTCGGAAGAGTTCGACGCAACCCCTACGGAACAGGAAGCCCCAGATGGAAGAGTCACATTGGTCGTCTTGCTCGTGGGAGCGCCTGGTAGCATCGTGACCAACAGACTCACTACTCCACTCGTCGCAGCAGCATATGTGCCTGATGCCGGTATCGACGCCCTGAGGTGGTACGTCATCTCCGCGCCAGGGGGAGCCCAGTTGTATGAGTAGTATCCTCCCGACGACGACAGAACCTGAGCCAGAGTCGTCCAAGAACCGCCGTCAACCGAGACCTCGATCGTCACGGTTATCTGTCTGGGAGGTCCGACTGACCCCGAGATTGTCACAGACTCTCCGGGCGACACCACAGAGTTCGACAAACCTATGCTGACCTCCGAAGACGGTGGAGGCGGAGGTGGGGGAGGCGGCGGAGGTACCACCTTGAACGTTGACCATGCGGTGCCGTCCTCAAAGGAAGCGTAGACCGTGTAAGTGCCCATCTCAGCGTCTGATGCCAGCTTGAAGCTAGAGGCGAAAGATCCTCCCGCAACAGTGTCGACAATATCTATCCAGACCCTTTTTGAAGGTGACTTCACTTCGATCCCCACATGCTTGCCTTCGGCACCCGGACTGATTGAGCCCGAGATGTTGACCACAGACCCAGGAGTATACTCTGAGCTACTGGTTCCCACGGTGATGGTGGGAATACCCTCAATAGCGATCGGAGAAAAAAGCGCAATCGCCAGCAAAAGTACGAGTCCTCCCAAGTACCTTCGGCGCGTTGTTGCCCAAGCTCGGGTCACACCGCCTCACCTCCTAGGGAATCACGTCGAACACTGTAGTCACGGACGCAGCGATCGGTATCCCGCCTGCAGAGGGCCAGTTGCTGAACACCATGACCTTGATCACGTATGAGCCGTACGGAGCATCGTCCGGGACGAGGAAAGCGGGCATCGCGTTCAACTCCTGACCGGCAATCATCGAACCGGAGAACGCACCGAGCCCATAAAGACTCAAACCGAATGTCGCCCTCGCAACGAGCAAGTACGGCTCTGGCACAGCAGTATACGTCATGGTGTTCTTCAACGCCACATCTACGAACACGAACTCCCCCCTCTTGAATTGCGTGGCAGGCGTGCCATCGTCCTTGCGCAGAGACACTATCGTGACCATGTACTTGTCCCCGCCAACAGGCAGGACGAGGAACTGCCAAGGCTGGAAACCGACGAATAGGCAAACCGACAGCGTCAGGAGCAAGACCCGAAGGCCGAAGTTGATTCTGCTTCGATCCATTTAGAGACAACTATCAAGCGCCCCATCTCTTTTTAGACTTACTGTTACGCCCGAATGTACTGGAACTCAATGGCAATGTTGCACAAATGTTGCACTGGACCTCCAGACCTGCATCTAGCTTCCCCGAACTCCGGTGTTTCTGAGTAGTTGCCAACATGTTTCTGGGGGTGGAATGCAACAGCCGAGCAAAATTGCACAGAGCGTTGCGTAAGTGTTACAGCCAACGATTCTACACAGTTCCCACTAATGGTTCAGGGTACTGGTCGACATGTCATTCCCGACACTGCGCAGAAGTCTGAGGTGCCCTTCACTCGCCGCCTCTGCACGCTAACCTCTCACGTTCCTTCAACCTCACAACCGGTTGCCTAGTGCTAGGCGAGCGCACTCATGACGTAGGTGATCATCTGACTCGAGTAGATGATCTCGTACACGACAGACCATACAACATATGCGATCACAAACACAACGATGACCTTGGCTACTGTAAGCAACAGGTCCTGACCGAAGCGCGTGGGGTTTCTCGCTGAGGTTTTTGTAACGGATAGAACAAGGAGAACTCGCTATGGAGAGGGAGATGGCGAGAGGAAAGCGCCAGAACATTCAACGATTTCTTTGATCTAAGATATATTTCACCTAGTGTGCTAGATTATCGCGCTCTAGAATTAGCGCGCGCGACCTTGATTACAACCTTTGCTATGGTCTTCTACTCATTGTATGCTCGAATAGCAGCGACGACGAACGATTTCTTACTCATCAAATTCGCCCATTGAAGTTCAGAAGGCCTTCCAAGGTAACGCACCCCTCCATCTCGCTATACGTTAGTTTGAACTTCCTCATCACATCTCTGCCAAGCAAAGAAGGCATTGCCAAGATTCGCCTGGCAACATCCTCCGGTATCCCGCTGATATCACGTTTTAGGACAGGAATGTCGATTGCCTCGACATATTCGCCGTCTTGAGCTCTGAAGCTCAACTTAGCGTTCCTAGCCAAGTAAGTGTCAACAAGCCCACCTATTCCACCGATCTTCATAGGGGCTCTCTCAATCTTCTCTAAGTCGATGCCTAACAACTCTCTGTCTTTATCCAGCATAGCCGTAGAGGAGGCCCCGGTGTCTATGAGGAGCTTAACGTTACCCTCGATTCCGAGGTGCTCAATCGAGATAAACGCCCTTACAGCTGGGGCCGGTGGACTGAAGGACTTATCCAAGAAACCTCTGATGATCATAGTATGAATTCCAGAGGTTTCCTCGAAACATATTCAAACATAACCTCTGACGGCTTAAGGCCCTTAGCGAGTATTTTTCGCCTTAATTCGGCCGGACCTCCGTCGCATTCCACGACCATTTCTTTGCTTATGGCGACGAACATCCCATCGTACCTCTTGACGAGATCCCCATAGTTCTCCTCGAACCACTTCCTATTACGTTCTTGTTCTCCAAACAAATCCAGGAATTTGCCCAACGTAGAATAAAGTTCATATTCGATTATTTAACTCTGCTCCTGAATGTCTCCGGCTCCACATGTTTCTCCTTAATCGGCATTCTTAGGGAACTATTGCCCCCAAGTCTCCGCCATATCTCCCGTCACATCGCTGGAACCGTCGTCGCACACCAAGACCAAGTCAGCGTGCCGTATAGCCTTCAGGACAACCCGAGCTAGGGTCTTGGCGCGCGTAATCTCAGCTGGACGATAGTTATTATAGCCCAAACGAAGAATTTGCGAGAAGCGTCAAAGAAAACCACTATGATCGCCGTTGAGTCTCCCATGCCCGCTTCCCTTGGAACATCAGCTCTGATGGTGACTTCTATTGCTGATTCTTCCTTTATCCAACCTTCGTTTTCTAGCCTGTCAAGTGAGGCCTTGATTAGTTTGAGGCTTCTATCCGCTGTCCTTATTGAGAATTGGTCCGTACGTCTCACCGACACGTCGGCTCCATGTTGTGCCGTCATCGCTATGACTTTTCCGCCATAGATGTCGGATGGATTTCCTGAGATTCCTATTCTGCGAGATGCTGTTGAATGGAATGTGCCATCCCTTTCCGTAGATTCCTGGACTCGGTTTGAGTATTTCAAAGCCGAGGAAGCGAGGACCTCCAAGCGATCGTTTCGGGGGAATTCGACGACGAACCCAGAAATTGATGATTCGACCGAATTTATACTTAAATATAAGTTTGGTTAATCCTCATCATGCGGGCTCCGTTGGGAAGGAAGCTGAGGAAGAGATTGCATAAAGAAATCGCTTACGCTCAAGACACGATAGTGGAGGTGTTATATCGATTTTTCCCGAATTGCGTGATCCACGGCGGCACGGCTGTCTGGCGCGGCTTCGGAAGCAACAGGTTCTCGGAGGATATCGACTTGTATCTTGAAAAGA